>Ga0256835_1000011_pt1 | contig 217330 bp, 209 predicted proteins | sample PIR30metaG_FD_185972 | JGI IMG/M metagenome (GOLD analysis project Ga0256835, IMG submission 185972) | Hydrothermal vent microbial communities from East Pacific Rise, Pacific Ocean - PIR-30 | ecosystem: Environmental > Aquatic > Marine > Hydrothermal vents | place: Pacific Ocean: East Pacific...
CGGCCCCCCCTTAGTGGGGATGTCCTCAAAGACAACAAGCCTTCCCTCTTTTATCGCCTCCTTGACCGCCGACTTTGACCATTCCTTCCCCTCTCCTCTGCGCCACAACTCCCTCCCCTCCTCATCATAAACCACCATCATCCTCACTTTTTCCAGCATCCCTGACCTCCTCAAGAAAATATTTTATACCGCATGCTTTCCTCCGTCAAGGAAAAGAACCTTGAAGGAAGGGCTGTAGCGGAGGAAGGAGAAGGCCTCCCTGTGGGAGATGGCAATTATTATCCGGTCTTTGAATAGGTGCCAGACCCTCTCTTCTATTTCCCTCTGAAGGTCCGGGGGAAGGGAGGAGCCTGCCTCATCAAGGATTATAACATCAGGGCGCTTCAAAACTGCCCTCGCTATTGCAAGACGCTGGCGCTGACCTGCCGAAAGACTGAGACCCCTCTCACCTACCACCGTGTTCATACCCTCAGGAAGGCTCTCTATAAATTCCATCGCCCCTGAAAGGCGAGCCGCCTCCTCTATCTCTTCCTCACTCACACCCTCCTTCCCAAAGGCTATGTTCCTCTCCACTGTATCATCAAATAAAAAAAGGTCCTGCGAAACATAACCTATCCTCTCACGAAGCCACTTCAAATCCAGATCCTTCAGCGAGACCCCATTGTAAAGTATCTCCCCCTCGGCGGGCCTGTAAAGACCAAGCAGCAACTTTACAAGGGTGCTCTTTCCCGCACCCGAAGGTCCCTTTATAAGAAGAACTTCACCCCTTCTGATTTTAAAATTCAGCCCTTTAAGTAAAGGCCTGCGCCCATCATAACTGAAACTTAAATTCCTCACCTCTATCTCGTCTATCCGAGAAAGCCTCCTTTCCCCTCCCTCCTCAGGCACAACCCGCAAAAGCTCCTTCACCCTCTCCCACGCCGCCCGGGCATGTTGTATCATTATGGAAAAGGATGAAATCCTCTGCGAGGGTCCGTAAAGATAGTATAAATAACCCTGAAACGCAAATAATGTCCCTATGGTCATGGTTCCCGAAAGTATCTGTTTTATTCCAAAATATAAAAGCAATCCCTCCCCTGCGTAGGAAAGAGCCATTACTATTCCCTGATTCTTGTAAACCACAAGGTTCTGATTTATGCTTTTTTCCATGTAGCGCCTCAACGCTTGGCTGCATTTGGCTTTGCACTCCTCCTCCCGGGCGTTCTCCTTCACCTGGCTTATCCCCATAAACACATCCGAGAGAACCCTCTCCACCTTCGCATTCTCCTCCATAACTTCCTTAGTCGCACCTTTATAACGCTTCGCCCAATAAAGGGAATTGGCTATAAAAAATGGCACAGGCACAAGGCATACAAGGGTAAGGGACGGATTGAGTTTAAGCAGGATACCTATCCCTATGGCGAATCTTAAAATATCGGTTGCCGCAAGAACCAAAGAGTGGGAGAAAAGAACCTGAAGGCCCTCTGTATCCCTCCTTATCCTTGAGAGAAGCTCCCCTGTCTGGGTGGAGGAGAAAAAGCTCAGCGGATAGGAGAGAACCCTTCCCACAAGCTCGCTCTGCATGTCCGTAATTATGATGTGCTGTGCCTTGAAGAAAAGAAGGTCTTTGAGGTAGGAAATCAGGACAAAGGATAGGGTAAAGGCTGCGAAGGCTGCGATGGCTATGGGAAGAAACTCAGCCTTTCTCTCTCCCACAACTTTGTCTATGGCGAATTTGGAGATAAGGGGAAGGGGTGAGGAAAGGAGGGTTACAAGAAGGGTAAGAAGGATGGGGAGGGTTAATTTTTTCAGATTAACTTTAAATAAAAATAAAGGCCCTTTAGTCTTTCCATTCACCTTTGTATGGGTCATATTTACAATAAGGAGATGGAGAATATAAATCTCCAGTTTCCCTTAAAGGAATTTCTCTGCAATCAAAACATATATATCTCAACTCGCAGTCTTTACATTTTTGTATCTTATCTTTATTAATATGCCAATAATATTGCAATTTCCTTTCTAATTCATTGGGAAATTTATTGTTTCTTAACCTTGCAATTTTTATAGAACTATATATACATGGCTTTACAAAACCGTCTTTTGACAAAGCGATTTTTTTCCCCAACAAGTATTGAAAATCATGTTGAACTTATAAAAATTTAGTTCTACTTTCCCAAATTCACCTTCTATATGATTTATTTGTATACAATTTTTAAAATTCTTTGTTTTCCTTTCTAACTTTACCCCCAATTTTAAAAGCGAACGGAGTTCTAAAGGACAGGTTTTCCCATAATAAGTTATTTTACTGATCCCGAAGGTTTCTATAATGCTTTTTACTATAGCTAAATCAACTCCCTCCTCTATCTCTAACTCTATATTTTCAAATTCCTCTTCTTTTGGTTTAATCTCAATATAAGGAACCCATCGATTTTCTTCAATACTTATTATAAGTTTTTCTTTTTTTAGAAATTCCAATATTCCTTTTATTCTTTGATATTTTCTTTCATAAAAATGTTCTAAATAAGAGTTTTTTATTTGATATACATCTCCTTTCAAAAAGTCAACTATCGCAGTATTTACCGGCCCCCTTTCCAAAAAGACAAACTGATGGAATTTCCAAACTTTCATTTCAGTTTGAATTTTATTATTCTTGTGGTGAATATATCAAGTTCTTCGTCCCAATCCTGGTATATGTAAATGCCTTTGTCAAGATTTAAGAAATTCCTATAAGGAAGCTGGCCATGATATGTTCCTGTGGCCTGAAGAAAAACTTTTCCGAAGGGAAGCCAAAGACTCTCTAAATAATTTCCTGTCTCTGCCTCTATAACATCTATTCGGTATTTTTTCTCCTTAACATTCACGAGTGTAACCAACCCTAATTTTCCCTTTCCAACATCAAAAATGGTGAAAAAGCAAACTGGTGACGGGTAAGGTTCATAGATAAATTTATAACCATGTTCAAGAAGCCACCGTGTGTAATTGCTTTCTGGAAAAAATTTACTAATTTCTTCTGCTTCTTTTTTAGAATATTTTTTACACTTCAGATAAGGGAGATGAATTATCACTTCTTTCCTCGTCGCTATTTTGTAATACCTATATTCTTTCTTTTCTCCGTAAAAATAATATAGACTTCCCTCTTTTTCAAATCCGAAAGGGGTTACCCAAAGCACGGGTTGGTAAATATTCTTATTTTTTTCCGTATTTTTGTAATAATTATCTTTTGCCTCAAATTTCACTAATTTCTCCACCAATTTGGGTTTTCTGTTGGGAATTATTTTATATATTTCCCCGCTTATTTTGTTTATCTTTCCAGTGAAGTTATTTATCCCAATGAAAAAGTAATAGGAACCATCTTTTTCAAAAAAATCCAAAAAATACCTTCTTAGGGAGTGAAACATAACTGGATACAAAAATTTGAAGTTTTGGTCATAAACAAGTATTTTTGTAAAAAGGTCAACCAAAAAATATCTTCTCTTTACATATTTCATAAAGAAAAGGGCTGACATTTTATCAGGAAATTCCTCTCCCCCAGCAGAGACCCTCAGAACCCTTTTGGGCTGCAATTTGGTTAAATCATAAATTATTACTTTATGATATTTTTTTCCACTTAACTCATCTTCAAAGTAAAGCTCTCCTTTCTCAAAGTTTACCCCTAACAAATACCCCTTCACCTCTCTTTTTTCAATATCTACACACTCTTTTATGGTTAAGCCGACACTTTCTCCCCTTCTTTTCTCCACATTACGCTCTTCAAGACAGCCTAACAACCAAAATATCAAAAATAAAACAGCAAATTTCCTACTCATCTTCTAACAACTTATTTTTAATTTTAACATATAATTCCAAAATTTTCAAAATTTTTTCTTTTTTCTCCTGACAAAAGTCAGGATCAATAGAAAAGCCGGTTTTATCTGCAAAAGTAGCATAGCACCTATTACAAAGAAATCTTACGGGACAAGAGAAACACTTCTCTTTTATTAAATTTTGAAAAATATCTATTATCTCAGACATTCTCTTAAAATCCAAACCATTTCCAACCTGCCCGATTGGAAGATTATTCCCCATCTTTTCGCAAATATAAAATTTGGCATCCGCTCCTATATAAATTTTATCTGTAAACAAACAAGAATTTGCTAAAAATGTAAAGTTTTTTTTTCCTATATCTTCTCCTATTTTCATAACAGTATTTAATATTTGCTCTTCAATAGGTTTAATTTCCCTTCCCTTTTTAATTTTACAGATTATTTTATCCAAAATCGTCAGAAAGGATTCTTGGAACTCTTTTCTTTTATTGGAATAAAAGTCATAATAGCTTGTTTTATTTGAATTTACAAATCCTAATAATATCGGTATTTCGGAAATCAATCTATCCGAAATAAAAAAATCATAAAGCTTTTGAAACGATAAATCCATAGAAAAAACCGTAGATATAGTAACATTATGTAAAAAATATTTTTTGCTTCTTTCTTTTATCAATGCAAGATTCCGATAAACTCGGTCAAAACTTCCTTTTCCTGAAGGAAAAACCCTTTTCATGTCATGATTTTCTTTAGGGCCGTCTAAACTTATCATTAACTTGAAATCGTGTTTAATAAAAAAATCTAAAATTTCCTTAGAGAGCAAAGTTCCATTTGAAGTTAGATAAAATTCCAATTTCCAATTATTGAATTTTTTGAGTAAGTATTTAACTATTCTTGTCATCCGGTCAAAGTATAATAGCGGCTCTCCACCATAAAACCCTATATGCAGCCTTTTATTTCCCCGACCTTTCAATAGTTCAAAGATAAAGTCAATTGCCTCTCGAGCGGCCCTTTCTTCTAAAGTTCGGAAAGAATGATTTCTATGAAAAGGATAGAAATCTCCATATACGCAATATTTACATCTCATATTGCACGCTTGAGTTATTTCAAACACTATTTGCTTCAAGTGTTTCATTCTTATTTTTAACTCTTTCTCGCTGAAATAGACTCGTTCTATTTTTATTTTATTGCTGTGCTTCAAGAAAAGGGTTAAAATTTCTTTATTTAGAAGTTCGTTATGATCTGGTAAATAAAAGTAATCTTTTATTTTTATAACTTTCATCCTACATTTTTATTTTTTCTCCGGTCTCTTCCACTATTTTGCTTTTAGTATTTTGCTTTAAAACGACAAGCCCCTTCAATACATTGCAGGATAATCTCGCATAAATACATCTGAGTTTGGCCTCCAGCCACATACCCGACATGCACTTTTACACATTAACCTATATTCATGTTTTCTCCGATGAGTTTGTTTTTTTACCGACAGCTTCTTCATCATACACCTCCTTATAGTTTTTTTCTTGCCCCCTCAGGGGTCGGACCTGAAAGGGGCATTTTTATTATAGCAATTTCCATGCCAAATTTCCCAACCCATTGCCCCCGCTCTATAAGCCTTGTTAAGCAATGGCTGAAATATTGTGGTTACGGAGTAGCGTAATTTTTTGTTTAGTCTTTCCTAAAATGTGCACCCTAAATCCAATGCAGAATTGAATTTATCTTAGTTACGACATAGCGTAACAAAATTACGGGCTTCCGTAACTTTCCTCACGGCTTAAGGCTCTGCTCATGGATGAATCTCATAAATTTGTGGTATTCTTCCGGGGAAAGGTTGACCATTTCACACAGTTCCTTCCAACACCACCCTGACTTTATAAGACCACGGCGGAGAAATTCTTTAACCTGGGAACGATTCAAGTCCCTGGCCAAAAATGGTTTCTTTACCACCTCCCAGAAATTCCCTCCCCGCTCTATCTTCGCCCAGAGTTCATCTATCTCATCCTTCTTTTCTTCAGGCTCAGCCCTGCGGAAAAGGGAAAGTTCCTTCTCCACTTCCTCCGCAGAGACCTCCTCAGGTTCCCTCCTTGCCCCTAACCGCTGAAGAAGCGTCAAAAGTTCACGAACATTCCCAGGAAAGGAATAGGCTTTTATACGGGAAAGAGCCCCCTTGCTGAGCCTCCTTCCACGAAGTAGCCCCCCGTAATACTCCAATAGCGCATCTATGTCTTCCTTCCTCTTCCTAAGAGGAGGTATCACTATGTGATGCTGGCTCAGGCGGTAAAATAGATCAGGGCGAAGACGCCCTTCACTTATGGCTTTCCCTACAGCCCGGTTCGTAGCAGCTATTATCCGAACCTCAACGCCCCTTTCCCTCGTCTCCCCAAGACGCCTGAACCTCCCTGTCTCTACAAAGCGAAGTAGTTTCCCCTGAAGATCTAAGGGAACCTCGGTTATTTCGTCTAAAAAAAGCGTCCCACCTGCCGCCGCCTCCACAAGTCCTATCTTCTCCTCCTTCGCATCGGTAAAGGCTCCCCTCCTATGGCCAAATAATTCGCTTTCAAACAGGGAATGGGGAAGAGAAGCACAGTTCACATGGACGAATTTCCCTTTATGCTCTGATACCTCGTGAATAAGTCTCGCAACGACCCCCTTTCCCGTCCCTGTCTCCCCCTCTATAAACACATGGCCCCCTTGCGCAGCCTCCAATATCTTACGCTTCACCTCCTCCGCCGCAACGCTTCTTCCTACAAACAACCTCCCAGCCTCCTTCTCCTTCTCCTTCTCCTCCTCCCTTATCACCCACCTGGCCATACCAACTATCTGCCATATCTCCTCCTGGCTGAAACGGACCTTCTCACCTGAGTCAAAATATACATAAAACCTCTTTCCTCCTTCCTCCACTGGAATAACTACTACCGACTTCAGAAGAAGCCTCACCGCTGTCTCCGGCCCCCCCTTAGTGGGGATGTCCTCAAAGACAACAAGCCTTCCCTCTTTTATCGCCTCCTTGACCGCCGACTTTGACCATTCCTTCCCCTCTCCTCTGCGCCACAACTCCCTCCCCTCCTCATCACAAACAACCATAAGCCTGACTTTTTCCAGCACTCCTGACCTCCTCAAGAAAATATTTTACGGCAATTGCCCTTGCCGGTCAAGGGAAAGAACTTTGAAGGAAGGGCTGTAGCGGAGGAAGGAGAAGGCCTCCCTGTGGGAGATGGCGATGCTATCCTTGAAACAAAAGATAAAAATAATAGAACGACCATTTCCGGGTCTAAAGCCATAGGAAGTATTTTCCGAGGAGCAAGAATAAAATAAAAACCAAAGAACTAAAAACAAAATTTTCCTTTTACCAGCCATAATTTTTCCCCATCGTCTAACATACCTACGAAGTTTTTGCCCCTTAAGTTAAGCATCTCAATCTTACTTCTTCCCGAAAAATATCTTATCCTGGAATGGTTTGGGTTGAAATATTCATAAAAGTAAACTTTTTCATAACCTAATCGGTAAATTACCAAAATCCAATTTCCACTTCCCAACAATTTATACACATTAGTCCACTTGCTCATCCACTTTCTATGGGCTTCGTCATCAAATTTTTCTACACGATACTTGGAAGGCATGGGTTTGTAAAAAGGAGGATTAAACTTCACTTTTCTTTCAAATGAACATTCCTTAGAAAAAATTGAAATCTCATTAAGAATGCTCTGATTTGCCACAATGTTTCCATTTAAAACCAAAATATTTCCTTCATTTACATTAAACTTTTTCATTAAAGGTATAAAATATCTTTTTCCACAAGCCTTAACAATTTCGGCCTTCTCTAAATCTAAGATCTTTACCAAATTATCCTTCCAGTAGGGATTTATAATCACCAACCAGTTTCTATTTATTTGGAAATCATCAAAATAAAAAGGGGATCCCAAAGAAACTCTTTCCAATTCATTGTTTTCTGAATTAAGTTTATAGATATAACTTAAAGGATAGTAGGAATTTATCCAGCACGCTTTCCCCGTGCAATGGATTTTGTTTGGGGCATATACTTCTTCAGGCCCTACTCCTTCATTTATGATTTTTTCTAATCTTTCTCCTAATGTCACTTTCCAGATTCCATTTCTAACAAAGAAAATAGTATTTTCGCTAATGCTCGCCCAATTGTAATAAAAATCTCCTTTTCCTATCATCAATTTTTGAATAATTTTAATAGACATCTTTTTATAGACTATCTTTTCTTTCCTACATGAAATTGCCACTGTTCCTATTAATAGGAAAAAAAGGAGGGAGGAAAACCTCCCTCCTAAATTTTTATTTGACAAGATCGCCTCCCCACTTACAATCATCCCCTGGCGAAACACATCCTTTGTGACTCCCATCTTTGCCATATACCCAATGTCCTCTTCCACTGTCACCAAGTGCTCGCCATCCTAAAAAACCTAAAGTCAAAAGTAACAAGAGTAAACTTAGAATCTGTTTAAGTTTATTCATCATACACCTCCTTATAGTTTTTTTCTTACCCCCTCAGGGGTCGGACCTGAAAGGGGCATTTTTATTATAGCAATTTCCATGCCAAATTTGCTAAATCCCAAAAAAGTAAATAATACAATGCTTTTTAGCCAAAACTAAAATATCCGGGGTTAGACTGTTTCCTAACTGCTTGACTTCTTTTTACATTATCTCGCATCAAAAAGCCTTTCTATAAGCCGTTTCTCGTCAGTTAGAAAATAATCTAACTTTCTTAGATAATAGCCTAACTTCAGGGCTTAAGTTTGTAGTCGTGAAGGAAGGTCATAAATTTATGATATTCTTCAGGGGAAAGGTTGACCATTTCACACAGTTCCTTCCAACACCACCCTGACTTGAGAAGACCACGGCGGAGAAACTCTTTAACCTGGGAGCGATTCAGGTCCCTGGACAAAAATGGCTTCTTTACCACCTCCCAGAAATTCCCTCCCCGCTCTATCTTCGCCCAAAGAACCTCTATCTCATCCTTCCTCTCTTCAGGCTCAGCCCTGCGGAAAAGGGAAAGTTCCTTCTCCACTTCCTCCGCAGAGACCTCCTCAGGTTCCCTCCTCGCCCCTAACCGCTGAAGAAGCGTCAAAAGTTCACGAACATTCCCCGGAAAGGAATAGGCTTTTATACGGGAAAGAGCCCCCTTGCTGAGCCTCCTTCCACGAAGTAGTCCCCCGTAATATTCTAAAAGCGCATCTATGTCCTCCCGTCTTTCTCTCAGTGGAGGTATCACTATGTGATGCTGGCTCAGGCGGTAAAATAGATCAGGGCGAAGACGCCCTTCACTTATGGCTTTCCCTACAGCCCGGTTCGTAGCAGCTATTATCCGAACCTCAACGCCCCTTTCCCTCGTCTCCCCAAGACGCCTGAACCTCCCTGTCTCTACAAAGCGAAGTAGTTTCCCCTGAAGATCTAAGGGAACCTCGGTTATTTCGTCTAAAAAAAGCGTCCCACCTGCCGCCGCCTCCACAAGTCCTATCTTCTCCTCCTTCGCATCGGTAAAGGCTCCCCTCCTATGGCCAAATAATTCGCTTTCAAACAGGGAATGGGGAAGAGAAGCACAGTTCACATGGACGAATTTCCCTTTATGCTCTGATACCTCGTGAATAAGTCTCGCAACGACCCCCTTTCCCGTCCCTGTCTCCCCCTCTATAAACACATGGCCCCCTTGCGCAGCCTCCAATATCTTACGCTTCACCTCCTCCGCCGCAACGCTTCTTCCTACAAACAACCTCCCAGCCTCCTTCTCCTTCTCCTTCTCCTCCTCCCTTATCACCCACCTGGCCATACCAACTATCTGCCATATCTCCTCCTGGCTGAAACGGACCTTCTCACCTGAGTCAAAATATACATAAAACCTCTTTCCTCCTTCCTCCACTGGAATAACTACTACCGACTTCAGAAGAAGCCTCACCGCTGTCTCCGGCCCCCCCTTAGTGGGGATGTCCTCAAAGACAACAAGCCTTCCCTCTTTTATCGCCTCCTTGACCGCCGACTTTGACCATTCCTTCCCCTCTCCTCTGCGCCACAACTCCCTCCCCTCCTCATCACAAACAACCATAAGCCTGACTTTCTCCACCATCTCTGCCTCTTCTAAGTCAAGACAATATTTTACGGCAATCGCCTCCCCCCGTCAAGGGAAAGAAGTTTGAAGGAATGGGTGCGACCAAGGAAGGAGAACGCCTCCCTGTGGGAAATGGCGATGATTATGCGGTCTTTGAAGAAGAAAAGCCTTCTTAATGTAGAAAAGAGGAGAACAAAGGATAGGGTAAAGGCTGCGAAGGCTGCGATGGCTATGGGAAGAAACTCAGCCTTTCTCTCCCCCACAACCTTGTCTATGGCGAATTTGGAGATAAGGGGAAGGGGTGAGGAAAGGAGGACGATTACAAAAGTCAGAATCGAAGGAAAAATCAAAACTCTTAGTCTTTTCAAGAAAATTTTTTTAAACATCCCTAAGCCCTAAGTCCATAACTACTGATTCAGGAGATTCCTCGTAAATAATCTCCCACTGATTTATTGATACTTTCTTTAAAATAAAAACCAAAATCCCCATCGAGAAATAAATAAGGAGAAAGTATGCCTCTTCTCCTGAAGCCAACTTTCCTATGAGGCCCAAAAGATAGGTGTAAATGTAAATACCCAGAGTATAGAAAAACCAGAAAATATGAAGTTTCATTTTCCCTGGAACGGTCAAACAGGAAAAAGGAATTTTCCTGAATTTTATAAAAGCCAATTCAAGAAGAACCAAGGAACTCAAAAGCCCATAAAAACCTTCCATAAGGGCGAGTTTAGTTCCCCAGAGAAAGGAATATAGAACTGAAATGGTTAGAAAACTGGGAAAAAGATAAAGAAGGAAGATGGATTTTTTTATCCCTTTGAGATAATCGCCCTTTTGCTCATTTTCCGTTACTCTGAAAACCCAGTTACCCTCAATGAACCAGGGGATATTTATTACCATTCTAAATCCGAGGACTATGGCAAGAAAACACAGGTGTATGAATTGATAAAAAAATGTAGACTGGACTAAGCCAGAATATAAAAGCCCTGCTATTTTTAAACTAAAAATCCCCACCACTGCTGATATATAGAAGGAAAATACTAAACGGTGTCTTCGGCTTCTGCCCATTACTGTCTTTATAAATTGAAAAATTGCCCTTTGAAGAGGAGTCGTAAAGAACCATCTGTTCAAAATAGACTCTAATTTACTTACCATTGGGGAAAGGTGGATTGCTTTTCTTGACATAACTCTTATTACCTTTCTGTAAAGGAGAAAATATTCAAGGATGAAAATTAGCATTAAACAAACTATGGCACCGAGTCCCTTAAGAAAAAGTCCATAGAAAGCCTTTCCGTTTATTCCCACTATTTCCTCGTATAATCCTGTGAACCATGTAGGAGGGAAAAGGGAAATAGGAAATTTATTTACATTCGCAAGGGAAATTTCAGAGTATAATTTATTAAAAACTCCGAAAAAGGAAAGGAAAAGAACGATAGCCAGTGCTTGAAAATACACAGAGAATTTTTCTGCTTTTCTTTCTCCCATTACTAAAATGAGAAGCCCACTAAGGCACATTATAAACAGAAAGACGAACAGATTTGAGGCAAAAACGCTTATCCCATGGGCAAAGGAAATCTTAAGAAAGAGTCCTATAGAATTTCCATAAGCCTTCGCCCTCCCTAAGCCGAAAATAGGGGAGGAAAAAATGGTCATGGAAAATGTAAAAAGGCCCACAAACCCTGCTAAACTGAGAAGTTTAGAAGCAAATATGGTAATTCCCTTTATGGGAAGAAGGGAAAGATTGGCAAGGTCGTGTTTTTTGAGGAAGATTTCATCCCATTCTATCAAGGAAACAAGTCCCATTATAATCATAGAGAAACTTAAAAATATTAAATTTTCCTTCCACGATGTATCCCTCATCCCAACCACATACGGGAAAAGAAGGGGGGCTACTATGTATTTCAAATTTTCCCAATAGGCAAGAGCACCGCTTACAACTGTCAGTATGCTTAACAGGGAAACCACTTTTGCCATGGCGGCTTCTTTAAAGGGAATCGTTTCGTTTTGGAAAAATCTATTAAAAAAATGAAAAGTCAAGATTTTAAGCGCCCTCATCTTCTCCTAACTTTTTAAGAAATCTTGAAGCGATCTCTGCTGGGTCCATTTCAACCACAAGATTTTTAAAAACATCCTCCAAGGAAGCGCTCCTTTGAAGTTCCTTTAATTTTTCCACCTTTTCATCTGCGAGAATCTTCCCACGATTTATTATTATCACCCTTGAGCACAATCTCTCCACAACCTCCAGAATGTGGGAAGCATAGATGATTATTTTTCCCCTGGAAGCCAGTCCTTTTATGATTTCCTTTAGGATGAACACTGTAAAGGAATCAAGACCGGAAAGAGGTTCATCAAGAAGGATAATTTCAGGATTGTGAATAAGGGCAGAGGCGATTAAAACTTTTTGCTTCATACCTTTAGAATAACCATCCATGGAAAGATGCATGTAATTTTCAAGGCCGAGAAGGGAGAGCATGGCCTCCGCCTTTCTTTTAAGCGCCCTTTCCTCAATTCCCCGGAGCCTTCCCACAAAAAGGAGATACTCATATCCGCTCATATATGGGTAAAGGGCTGCATCCTCAGGAACATAGCCAACCTTTGCTTTGTATGAATAAACATCATCCCCCACTTCCTTTCCGTTAAAAAGAATCTTTCCTGCGGTGGGTCTCAATATCCCAGCAAGGGCTTTGAGGGTGCTTGTCTTGCCAGCTCCATTGGGTCCTAAATAACCGATTATTTCCCCGCCTTTCACCCGGAAACTTACATTATCCACCGCCCTCAAAGCGCCATATCTAATTTCTAAGTTTTCTACAATTAAGCCCTCCATTTTCCACCTTTTTTCAGTAAAAACGATGTTTCAAAACATCCCATATTCTCTCCTGTATCCCACTTTTTTCTAATAATCTAATAAAATGAAAATAGCCATTCATACGAGAAAATTATATTAACATTCCTAAAACGTGATATGCAAGTAAAGATTCAAGGCAAGAACTGCGAGAAAGAGAGGGGATTATTGCTACATATGGTATACAAGTCCTACACCTCCCCAAAAGAGAGGTGGGTCGTTTTCAAAAATCATGGGGGAGATAACTGCCCTGAGCCAAAGTTTCTTAGATACTCTGCGCCTCAATCCGGCAAAAACTGAAAAGATGAATTTCTCTCTTTCATGGCCAGGAACATATATGGCCCCTGCACCAAACTCTGTCTTCCAATTGCGGCCTCCCCATATAAATCCCATATTGAGGGGAATAGAAAAATAGGCCTCTTCCCCTGGAACTATGGAAAACCCTGTTCTTACAAAGAAGGACTCAGCAGTCCTCTCGTATTGGATAGAACATAATCCTGCCTCTCCTCCCAAGGTAAAAAGCAGTCCATTAGCCTTAAATAATGCAGGGATTAGAAGCAGAAGAAAAAGGACCCTGAGTTTCCTCATTTTTTAACCTCCACGGTTTTTACAAGGTTTAAAATTCATCCACATCCCATCTTTCAAGATAGATTTTTTCTTCATTTTCGTCTTCTCTAATTAAAAATAGATAACCATTGCGAAAATACTTTTTTACATAATGTAAAAAGCCAGACTGGGAAAAATAAATAAGAGAAAAACAGGGAAGCATAACCTTACCCAAAGGTTTAAGGTCCCAAGTAAAATAATCACCTTCTGAGAATTTCTCACAATTCCAGGTGTATTTCTTTCTCCTGACTACTATGAAACCTTTCTCCAAGGGAACAAACCTGGAGGCAGGATAAACATAATCTGGAAGGCCAACTTTCTTATTCCCCCAGGATAAATTGCTAACCCATTCTCTTTCTTCTGCTGAGGCGGTTGGAATTTTCTTAAATTTCGCTTTCACTCCTTGCTTAGTCATATTACTCTTAATTTTCAATATATGGAGGGGAACATTTTTGCCATACCATTTACAAATCATTCTTAAACAAGTGGGTCCGCAATCAGAAGAGTCGTATTGCATTTCGAAAGGAAAAGTTTTAAACTTGAGGAACTTCATTTCCAGGCGAAAATATATAGATAATTATCATTGGCGAAAACAAATTTTTTATTGTTATATGACTTAAAATATAAGATTTTCTCTTCTGTATCAAACTTGATTTTTTCTACATTAATTATTTTCCCCCTGCCTTGATCCACCTCTCCCAAGTAAAAATGAATCTTTTCCTCTTTTTTATCCCTTATTAAGATATAAATCTTATTCTCTTTCTCTCTCTTAAATAACCAGAATTGACTTGACTTAGTTGATTTTATTCTCGTTATTACATATTCCCCTTGATAAATTTTCTTGATAAAGGCTTTATTTTTCTTCAACCAGGAGAAATTCGTGCTTATTTTGCTAAGAAGCCTTCCCTCTATAGAAAATATTCTTAAAAAATCAGGTTGGTCATAAACAATATATATATATTTTCCATCTGCTATCATTCTTCCTTCCCCATATTCTCCTCGCAAAAACATTAATTTGCTTCTGTCTTCAATTTTAAAATCGAAAAATCTTCGCAGCACCCTTCTTGTTGATAAATCGTAAAGATATAATAAATTTATTTTTCTAACTTTATCTTCTAAAACAGGAGGAATATTCCTTAAAATCAAAATTTTATCCTCGTTCACCGGAACTACCTGAGAAGGATAATATACTTTGTGCTTTATTCTACCGATAAATCTACATCGCCTATTTTTTATCTCCACTATGTAAAATTCACTTGGTCCATTTAAGAATAGCACTCTTTTATTATTTAAAAAGAAAAAATTATAAGGATACTTCAATTCGCATGGACCTTCTCCTTTTCTCAACAACTCTGTTGGCCTTTCTTTCTTGGTTGAAATTTCCCAAAAGTTTCCTTTCTTTATTGACAAAACATATAGTTTGCCAGAGTAAAGCTTGATCTTGTCTATAGAAGGAACGACGACCAAATTATTATTGAGGAAAGCTTCTATTTTTTGTTCGTAATGAAGGGTTAATCCCCATAAAGAATTAAATAGAGATAAAATAAGGAAAAATCTCTTACATTTTTTCATCATTTCTCTCTCCTCCTATTATTGAATTAATAAAAAAAACCAAAGGGTTTTGATATAGATACACCCAGCCTTATTTATTTGGTTATATGAATTTATTCCATCGATAACACACCCACCTCTGCAAAATCCTACTATGGGACATTTAAGGCAATTTTTAATTATAGTCTCCATTCTTTGTTTCATAAAACTTATCTGACGCTTAAGTAGAAAGCTATCAAAAATGTTTTTTATATTATCCCCTGAGATATAAGCGCCTGGAACATATTGACAAATATAAGAAAACATATCTCTTGAGATGTTATAATAGAGAATTGATTGTCCTATATTGGCACCTAACCCGTTGCAAAAAGGGGCATATTTTAAAAAAGAACCTTTTAGAACATTATTAAATAAGTCAAAGATATTATCAGTTATTAAAAAATTCTTCTTAGAGCTATAATCCACTAACTCAAAAAATTTAAAAGCTATTTTTTCCCCTTCGCTTTCTTCTTTTCCCAGCAGATTTGGCGAAATTCTTGCGGAAGAAAATCCTATTTTTTGAAAAAAACCTATTTTTTCTTTATCAATCAATTCAAATTTTTCTATGGTTCCTTGAAAAGAAGTTCCTAACAAATTATTTTTTCTCAAAAGTTCTACTTTTCCTAAAATATCTTCAAAACTTTTTTTCCCGTTTTTATATCTCCTGGTAAAATTATGGTGTCTTTCATTCAAATCTATGCTTATATTTATAATTACACCGTTCTTCTTGAAGAATTTTACTAGTTCAGGCGTAAGTAGTGTAGCATTTGAATTAATTGAGATCTTTGCTTTTTGGGTGTAATCGCATACATAAAGTTCGCTAAATTCCTCTGACCATCCGCAGATGTGTTGGGGATATGAAGTTTCAAACTTCAGTGAAAAATTCAAAAAGTTCGCAGGTTCCTTTATGGAGACCTTAATTGATTCCTTGACATTTTGTTTCTCCCTTTTGTGATTACATGAGATAGTGAGAGGCAGGAAAAGAAGCAATATAAAGCCAACTCTTCTCATTTCCCTCCTTTTACCGGATAATTTTCCATTTTATTATGCTCCATTTATCTTCTTTCTTAGAGTAATGTAAAGAATAGAGAAAGGGCCAAGTCAATTTAAAACCCGAATTTATATGAAGAGGGGATGGGACAACATCATATTGGGCATATAACAGGGGAATTTCCTCCCTGCCGAGAATCCTCTTCCTCCTCCAATCCCACAATTCAATTACCGTCTTTTTTCGCCCAATTCCTTCGTTTAGAGCAACTGCTATATAGTCCCCATCCAAACTTATAGCAAAAATAGGCGGAAGAAACCCTGGATATTCTGCTTTATAGGAGTATTCCTTAGGTATTACTTCCTCTTTTAGCCTCTCGTATTCTTTCCCCCATTTTTTCTTCTCAAATTCCTTTTCAAGCAAAACATTTATTTCAAAATTGCCTTTAACGATTTTTCCAACTTCTATTTTATATTCCGTGTTCTTGGCAAAGGCTATATTTTTGCCATCAGAAGATACCAATAAAAAATCCCTGTTTAAATTTATCCTCTCCCCCTTTCTCCACTCCCCTGAGACCTCCTTCAGGACCTTTTGCCTGCCTTTCAATAAAATCAGGGCTTGCTCAGAAGCGATTATTTCCCCTCCTCTTTTCTTAAAAACCGTCCCCAAAAGCAATGGGCTTTCCAAATCCCCCATAAAGTTTACCAGAAAAGGAAATTTAAGTTTAAAGCGATATTTTGCCTCTCCGATAAATTTTCCTTCTAAATCGAAAATTTGAACCGCTGATTTTAGTCTATCAAAAATCACAATTTTATTCTCCCAAAAAAGAGCCGCTGTGGGAATTAATATCTCACCTGGCCCTTCTCCTTTACGGACAAAAAATTCTTTCTTCTCCTTATCTAAAAACAGCTTAATTAAATATCCCTTGGCTTTTCCTGTTATTACTCCTAAGTTTTCTCCCTTCGCAAAGAATATTACTTCCTGATTGAAAGAATATTCCTCCGTCTTTAACAAATGTATAGCAAAAAGAAATCGGGCTGAGAGCAAGATTAAAAAAGTAAGGCAGATTTTTTTCATCCTAAACCTCCTTTAATAGTTTTTTCAATTGCCTTCCTAAAAGCAAACAACGAAAGCAAATTCAAGATAAGGAACAACGCCCAGAACTTCAGCGAAAGCTCCTTAACCACAGGGTCAAGGAAGGCGGATAGAGGAAACTCCTTGGTAAGGGAGGTTGCGAAAATCATAAGAACCACAAGAAAAACATTCAGGTTGCCAGGGAGGAAGGAGGAGAAGAAAAGGGAATAACTCAGGACCAAAAGCAAGGTAAGGAGGTATCCCCAGAGGACCTCCTCGCCAACGAGTCCAAATTTGAACTTGAAATAAATGTATACAGGGAGAAGTAAGGCCACTATGGGCACAAGGGTATAGAGGAGATAACTCACCCACCAGGACCCCATGTAGGAGGCGGCGGATATGGGCCTCGTAAACAGCATTTCGGTGTACCCTGCCTGGCGGTCCCTTCCCGCAGAATCAAGGGTTGCGATAAGGGCAAAATACAGGGAGAAAGCAAGGAAGCGCCCCCAGAAGGACCTGAAAAGGGCCTTCTCTGCCGGAGGAGAGTAAAAGGCCATGAAAAGCCAAAGTATTCCGCCTATAAGAAGAAGGGTTATATACCCCCTATTCCGCATTTTAGCAAGGAGTGTGTATTGGAGGAGTCCCTTCATTTTTCTCCCCTTGTTATTTCAAGATAAATGGCCTCTATCTCATCGCCTGTTTTTCCCTTGGCCTTAACCTCTGCCACTGCCTTCCCCTTCCTTATAAAAACTATACGGTCGGTCACCTTGGGAAGGTTAGCAAGGGAATGGGAACTTAAAAGGACGGTTCTTTTTCCCCTCTGCTGGTTTATAAACTCCCTGAAATTGACCACCGTCTCAGGGTCAAGTCCATCAAAGGGCTCGTCCAAGATGATAAGATTCGCTCTTTTGTAATTCAGGAGAGAGGCGGCAGCAAAGGCTCTCCTTCGCAGGCCCTTGGAAAGCGAACCCAAGGATTTTCCCAGCCACCCTGCGAGGTCAAATCTTTCTATGAGTTCGCTGACTTCATTCTCCGCATGGTAAAAGGAGGCGTGAATGCTGAGGAGCTCCTTTACCTTTATTCCTTCGGGAAAGGCAGGGTTTTCCGGAAGATAGCAGATCGCAGACAAAACCTCCCTTCCCCTGGCCTTCCCCCAATACAAAACTTCTCCTCCGTCCTCTTTGAGGTATTTTGCAAGTATCCTGAAGAAGGTGGTCTTTCCTGCGCCGTTGGGGCCTATGAGGGCCACGGTCTCCCCTTCGTAGGCGATGAAATCAAAACCGTCCAGGGCTTTGCTTCTACCAAAGGATTTAACCACACCTCTGGCCTTTAGAATCGCTCTCATACCATTATTATAGCATTCTGTGCTAAAATTTAAAGCGATGAGAAAACTTTACGAGAAAATAGGAAGACCCTGGGTGGTTCTGGTTTCAGGGGCAACGGCAGGAGTCTGCATGGTGGCCCTCTCGGTTCTCATGGCAAGGGAACTTCCTCCCCACGCTCCGGGGATAATCCCCATGGAACTGGCCTTCACAAAGGGAAAACTGGTCCAGATATTAAACTCCTGGGGAAAGGCCCTGAATACCTACTTGAAAATCATGTGGATAGATTACCTCTACGCCCTGGCCTACGGAGTATTTCTGGCGGGCCTTTTCTCTATGGTCTCCAGGGAACAGGGTAAACCGCCCGGAAGGGGAAAAATCCTCTTCTTTTCCCTGCCCTTCCTGGCTGGGGTTTTAGATTGGGTGGAAAATACCCTTCATCTTGCCCTTCTTCCTGGATATCGCTCCCTCTCCGCTCCCACCGTGTTTGCCCTGTCCCTTATCTCCCTGGTGAAGTGGTTGGCGGCCCTGGTTTCTATTCTCGCTATTGCTTTCTTTCTGGTGAAAAGGATCAAAAGGCTATTATTCTGAGCATGCGGGTGCATTGATCTCGTGGAGGATTATTTCGTTGCCGTCGTCGGTTTCGTTTACCTGTATCCAGTAGGGATAAATGAATTTAATGGCCGACTCCTTCAGGGTGAGTTTTTTAACCTCCTTCCCCTCGGCGGTGTATATGTGGTAAATGTGGGGAGCATCAGGGGTCCACTCCTTGACCACAAAGCACCTTCCAAAGGAATAGGTTTTCTCTATCTTGGGGAATTCGTCCCTGAAGGTTAGTTTCATGCCCCGGGCTTTTACCATCTCCACGAATCTCTTCTCCTCCTCAAGGAATTTCTTCTTCCATTCTTTGGTAACCTTGTGGTGGGAAAGGGGAAGTTCAAAGGCTCTGAGAAGGCTTCCGTCCTTTTTGTAAATCTTTACCCTGGCAGGGCCAAGTTCCACTAAGGCGACCGCATCCCCTACCCTAACCAAAGCGGGGAAACTTTCCGGAGGATAAACTAATTCCATTCCCTTAAGCGCAGGCCCCGGAACCTTGATTATTTCCTTCTCCTCCTTTCCCTTGCGGTAGACGGTTATAATCATCTTCCTGTCCGGCCCAAAACTGGAGGTGGAAAAGAATATAACATCTTTGAAGGGAACAGCGCTCACTATGGGAAAGTGCTCAAAGACTATGGACCTTTTGAAGTTTCCCGAAAGGTCAAAGACCTGAAACCTCTTGTTCAGGGTATCGGAAAGGTAAAGTTCCCCGTCCACGATGTAAATCCTGTAGGAATGCTTGAAATCCCCTGGCCCTGTGCCTTTTTTTCCGAACTCTTTTATAAGTTTTCCGTCCATGGTGTAGATATAAACTTTGTATAGTTTTCGGGAAAGGACGAAAATCTTGCCCTTGGTCAGGGCCAGGTCTGTTATCTCAGGGGCCGAGACCTTCACGGTCAGGGCAAAGGCTCCCGCTGCCATTAAAACAAAAGCCAGGGTCTTAAAAATCCTTCTCATGATTACCTCCTTTGTATTTTGCTTCATCTATGGCTATTTCAAAAATTTTCCCGGGTTTCAGGGAAACGGAATAAAATTTTATGCCGTCGCAAAAAACCGGCAAGCCCGGGACGGATATAACGGAAAACTCCCTGGTTTTCAGGTCAATTCTTATTATAAAATGGGATAGGTTCTCCTCGGAAGGCGGATTTATCCTGTTTCTTTCAAGAATTGCATATAGAAAATGGTCTTTCGCAAAAAGCCCGCTTACGGCGTAGATGGTTTCTACTCCCCCTTTCAGAAGTTCCTCGTAATTCAACCACGCAGTTGGAAAATTGTATTCCTCATCAAAGTTAAGTTTAAACTTCCTCGTGGGCTTCCCGTCCAGGGAGCATTGGTAAATTTCAAGGGTTCCCTGCAGGGGATAGACAAAGGCGAGGTAAAGCCCCTTTTCCCCCACGGTAAAGACGGTATCCTGAAGGAGCAGGTTCGCCTCCCTGCCCTTCGCCTTCCTTGATTTTACAAAAATTTCTTTTACTCCCTTGCCCCTAATTTGAACCGCAGGAATATGAGGAACCAGCCTCCTTCTCTGAACAAATATGCGTCCGTTATAAGCGATTAAATTTTGAACCAGCATGTCCTTCAAATCCAGAGTTTTTACAATGTGGAAAGAATGGTCTAAAAAATTAAATAGGTTTATTCTCCTCAAACCTATCAATTGGCCGGAGGGGGAAGCGACCAAATAGGAAAACTTTGTCTTCATGAGTTCTTTACAGGTTTCAGCATCGTAAATTGTCCTTATAAGGGACATGCCCTCCAGTTTTTCCGTCAAAAAGTAAATTTTGCCTTTATTCTTGAACACGCTCTTTAATTTGTCTTCAAAGGGACAAAGCAATTTCTGCCTCAATTTCCCCCTGGCTTTCATCCTCTTTAAGGCAACAGTTTCTGGAAATTCATCTCTTCTATCCCTGGCCAAATTCATTTGCTTTTTCTGGTATTCCGCAAAAAGGTCTGGCATGGTTTTTACCCATATGGAAATAATCATCCTGTATTTGAGGGAGGCCTTGCTCCTTTTTTCAACTTCTTTTTCAAGGGCAAAATAATGAAAAAGCGCCCTTACATCCGCAAAAAGCAAGAAGGAAAATACGAGGAGGGAAAATAATTTACTTCTCATAACTCATCCTCCATATCTGAAAAATCTCATCTTCGTCTTCCATGTTTTTCAATAAAACATCACATCCCTTCACATCGTAAACCCTCCAAACTCCCTGAAGGACTTTTTTGGATAAAACCTTTCCTTCCTCAGATAGGATTATAAGAAGGGTCTCGTTCTGAATGGCCTTTTTTCTTTCCATTTCCTTTTTTAAAAGAACTATTAAAAAATCCCCTCTGTCCAGCACATGGAGAGACTCCACTAAAATCTGCACGCTTCTTGGAGGATATTTCAATGGAACCCTGAGGAGGAAATCCGGGAATTTGTAGTTTTTTATAAAATTAAGGGGGATGATTTTTGCATCCGTTTTTCCCGGCGAAAAAACATATAGAAAATTGCGAGGGTCGTATCCCCTGAAGGTAACTGCCGCAATTTTCAAATTGCGGTTGTAGCCGAGAAGCATAAAACCGAATCTTACCTTATTTAGGAACAGCCATTTATCCTTTCTGAGATAGGGTGGGAGGCCTGGAAGTATTTTCCTTAAGACCTTGCCCTTCATATCTATTACAAAAATATTGGCCAATTCATGAGGGGAAGAAACAGAGGCGTATATTTTACCCTGGTGTAAAAAGAAATCGTTTATGTTGAAGGGCAAATGGTAAGAATCCATGTAGTTTAAATGGGCATCAAAGACCGAAAGTCTTTTCAAATTAATATCCCAAACATAAACACGCCCTCCTTCAACGAAAATTTTGAAGGGTGCCCTGAACTCTCCAGGCCCGTTCCCCTTTCTCCCTGCTTCCCCAAGGAATTTCCCTTCCCTTGAATATTTCCTCAAAAAACACCCTCTAAAATCAAGGACATAAACATTTCCTTTCTCATCAAACTTCATGTCCGAGGGAAGATAAAGGGTGTAATGGGGGCTGGCTTGCTGCTTTAAATCCAAAATCTTAGTCCATTTTTTGCTCTGCCCACTGTAAAGGAAAAGTGCCGTAAAAATCCAAATCAACGCTTTCTTCATGGCAGTTTAAGTTTAAACTCGGTTAATTTAAATTCGTCGCCCTCGGAAGTGAGGAAGAATAGATCGTTTCTTTCCCGGTTAAAATAGGTGAGTATTTCCGATTCTGAGCCTGCCCCGGTATGGAGAACCCTTAACTCCCTCAGAAATTCCCCGCTGCTTCGGTAAATCTGAAGGTAAATGTCCCGTCCCTCTCCCGCCGGGGAGGAAAAGATAAGGAGTATCTCTCCTTTTTTAGTGCAGAAAAGTCCTTCCACGAAGGAAAATTTACTAAGAAGTCCAGCAAGTTTTGCATCCTGCCTGTTCCACACCGCCCTTTTCATTTCCTTTGTCACGAAGGGAGGATTGAATTTCTCGCTTTTCCTTCCGAAGAATTTCACCCTGCCTTCCTTATCCCTCTTTAGGATGCGGAAATCCACGGCGGAGGCGAAATAAATTTCCCCTCGGCACTCATCGGCATAGTTTTCTGGAGAGAGTATTACCAACTCCTCCAAGAATTTCCTTCCGTATTCTTCCTCGTTTTTTACCCCATAACAAACGAGGGAAGGCAAAATGTATTGGTATCTTCCTTTTTTCAAATTAAACTTGAAAACACTGTAAGTTTTATTTCCTTCTTTTTCCTGTGAATGCCCTGAAACTAACAGTTCTTCAGAGTTAAGGAATTTAAAATGGAAGGCAAAGTCGTAAAATTTGGCGGACTTGTAAAATTGCAACCCCATTTCTGGAGTGATTTTGTAGAGAAAAAGTTTCTTTTTCTTGAAATCGTAAACCAACAAAAAATCCTGCCAGGAAGATAAAGCCATTGGATTCAAAAACTCATCAGGTCCCTGCCCCCTTCTTCCGAAGACTCTGACGAGTTTCCCTGTTCGGTCGTATATTTTTACATTCCCCGCCCTGCGGTCAAGAACGAAGGCTATCCCTCCTTTCACCACGAAGGCCACGGGTTCCTTCAATATGACCTTTTTCTGGTGAAAAAGCAACTCCCTAACTTTCCTAACATCAAAGGAAAGCAAAAGTGGAAAAACAAGGAAAAAACCCACAAGCCTCGTTTTCATTTTTCTTTCCCTATGGAGCGTATAGAATAGACATTTACGAGGTTCTCGTCCTTCTCTTCGTCAAAGGTCCCATAGGCGAAAAATTTCTCTTCCATATTTAAATAAATCTGAGAAAAACTACCCTTATGCTCCCATAAACTAAAGAGAAAATGGGTTCCTATGGGAAGCCTTATCCTCCAACTCCTCTGCCCATTTATATCTACCAAAATTCCCTCCCCCTCCATCTTCTCTAAATCTAAATCCGTAAGGAAAAGGAGTTTTCCCTTCCCTGCAGGGAGCATGTAAAGATAATATAAACTTTCGTTCGGAATCACCTTAAACTCAAGCACAGTTCTCTTTAGTTTAAGAAGTAGTTCAGACCATCCAATCTCCCCCATTTTCTTTATCTCATCCTTTGAAAACACCAGGGGTTTTAAAAATGGAAGTTCGTAATAATAAAGTCGCCCATCGTTTTTCAGAGCGTAAAAACCAGCAATGTTGCTCATGCTAAAGAAAATCTCTCCCCCTCCCTCGTAAACAAAGGGCTTTGGACCTAACCAAACTAAAAAAATGGCCCGGCCTCTCCTATCCTTCCCCCCGTAATATAAAACCCCTTTGTAATTGGCCTTGAATACCTTCAATTTCTCCTTGAGTTTCAATCTCCCCACCTTCTTCATCCTTTCAAACCTTACTTCATAATCCCTCTCAGCATCCTCCTTATCGTCATAGACCATGGCAAAAACCTCATCCCCTCTGAAGTCCAAACCCCCTATGCGAAACTCTCCTTCTATAAAATTAGCCCATTCCACTTCTCCCCCCTCACCTAAGCACGCTATCTTAAATCCATTGAATATGTAATATTTTTCTCCTATTTTCTTCACCCTGGCGATTATCTCCGTGAATTCATCCGGGGCCGAGGGCTCTCCCCTCTTAAGCAAAATTTCTCTTTTCAAACCACCATCCGTCGTATTTATCACTTTCACCTTGATAAGATTTTTCGCCTTTTGGGTGTAATCGCATACATAGAGTTCGCTAAATTCCTCCGACCATCCGCAGATGTGCTGGGGATACGAGGCTTCCGGTTTCAGGGAAAAGTCCAGGGTTTCCTCCGGGGGTTTTACGGGAAGGATGGCCCCGGGAGAATTATCCCCCTCGCTGGGGTGAGCACAGCAAAATAAGAACAGCGCAAGAAAAACGAGGAGAAAAGGATGAATCCTTGAGGTTAACCTCACGGCGTCCTCCCTTTTTGGAAACCTCTGGAGGAGTAAATCCCCACCACCGGCCCACCTCCAGGCCCCGTTCTCGTTAAAGGCCTCATTATAATCTTATTTTAGGTTAAAGATTGCCAAATTTCAACATAAGGGAATTGTCGCCCCCAAAGGGAGGGAAAACTGGTCATCACACCTGACCGCCTTCTCCGTCCTCCCTGCATTTCTCCCACTCAAACTCCAGGGTAGAGTGAACGATGTTGAACTTCTCCCTTAAGGTGGCCTTTATCCTTTTTTTAAGGTCCTCCAGAAGGGACGCCTGGGTACATCCCGTTAAAATGTGGGCCTCCATGGCCGTTATGTTTGAGCAAAGGCTCCATATGTGTATGTGGTGAACATCCTTCACCCCCTCCAGTTCCATCAGGGCGGCGGCAATCTTCTCCGGCTCCAGGCCAGGAGGAGCGAATTCAAGAAGGATTCTCAGGGTCTCTTTCAGCAAAGCCAGGGAGGAGAAAAGGACGAAAAGGGAGATGGCCATGGCCAGGAGGGGATCAATCTTCGGGGTGGCTCCGGCCCAGATGAGGACCGAACCCACCACCACCGCCAACGAGGACAGGGTATCGGAAAGGACATGAAGAAAGGCTCCCTTTATGTTGATGTCTTCCTTCTCACCGTGGAGCAAAAAGGCCACCACCAGATTCACCACAAGACCCACCATGGCCACGGCAAACATGAGGGGAGCCTTAACCGGAGAAGGTTTTTTCAACCTTCCCAGGGCGCTGAAAAAGATCCAGAAACTCACCGCCAGCAAAAGAACCCCGTTGAGGAAGGCCGCCAGAATTTCGTAGCGGTGATATCCGAAGGTTTTTCTTCCCGAGGGGGGCCTCCTGGAGATTTTAACCGCCGCAAAGGATATGAGGAGCGAAAAGAAATCTCTGAGCATGTGAAAGGAATCCCCCAGGAGGGAAAGGGAGCCTGAGAGAATTCCCCCTGCCAACTCCAGAACGAAAAAGGCCAGGGTTAGGTATATGGAAAGCCGAAGGGCCCTTTCCCTGGATTCACCCATCACTTCTTTTCCTTGAAGTAAGCGTGCTCCTTCCTGAGTTCCTCTATCAGGTCCTTAACCTTCCATTCCAGGGATGTGGGGGTGGTGACGGCGGGAATGAGGTCCACATCCCTCCCCAGGGCCGACTTCAACGCCCTAAGAACCCGGTCCAGTTCCTCCCGGGTGAAACCGTGAAAAATAACGACCCGTTCCTCCATGACGCCTCCCTATCCGATTTTCAGCAAGTATAATCCCAGGGAGAAGAAAAAACTCCCGAGAAAAAGGGCCAGGGAAACGACCTTTAGGAAAATTTCCTTTCTCTTTTCCTCGGAAACGCTGAAGAAGTAGAGAAGACCGAAACCCATGGCGGCCAGAAAAACCGCCCCCGCCGAGAACCAAAGGAATCCCCGACCCGCCGTCCCCCGTCCCACCATGACCACGGGGAGGATAAAGATGCTCATGCCCGCCCCGGCGTGGACCAGGGCCACGGCAAAACTCCCCCAGTCCTTGGAATAGGTGTGGGCTAAAAGTATGAATAACAGCCCAAAAAAGGCGAAGGCGGAAAAAAGGGTGGTTCTTTCCGGGGCGAAGTTGGCCACCAGCCCAAGGTTCACCCCCAGGGGATAAAGGCACGAAAAAAGAACGAAGGCCTTCTTCCAGAGGATGGAAGTGCCCCGATTAAAGAGCAGGAAGGACAACATCGCAGAAACCGCAAAACCCGACCCCATGAACCACCGAACGGCCCCTTGAAACAAAAGGAAAGAGAGCCCCAGGGAAACCAGAGAAAAAATTCCGGCCAAGCCGAAAAAAAATCTATCCATGGTCTTCATCAGGTATATTCTATTGAAACGGCAATAATTTTCAAGGGCAAAGGAAACATTTTAGGACATCATAAATCAAAAAACCGGTGAAAAACGGTTGCATTTTTGTTCTTCTTGTGGTAAGAATTGGGAGGAGGTGAGCCTTGAGTGTAACTAAGAGATATTTTTTGAGTGTGTTAATCGTCTTAATGGCAACCCCTCTTTTTCCGTCCACTAAGGAACACAAATACGCAGTGATTACGGTCTCCGCCGCCAACATCAGGGAAAAACCCACCACCAAAGCCGCCGTCCTCACCATCGGCAGATACGGCTTCAGATATCCCCTTCTGGAAGACCTGGGACCCTGGCTGAAGATAAAACTCCCCGACGGAAGGACCGGGTTCGTCTACTCTCCCCTGGCCAGAATAGAGGGGGAAAAGGTGATAATCAAGAAGGTTGCGGTCCCTTCAAAGCCTCCCAAGGCCCAGCCGAAACCCATAGGTCCACTTCCCACCACCGCCGAAGGAAAGTTCAACCTTGGGAAAAAACTTTATTATCAGGACCGCTACAAGGAAGCCATCCAGGTGCTGGAAAAAGCCCTGGTGGACGCTTCGGCCATAGTCAACGAAGGGAAAAGAAGGCAAGTTTCAGGAGACGCCTATTTCTTCATGGGGCTGTCTTATCTCGGACTGAAGGATTACTCCAGGGCCAAGGAGGCCTTCAAGAAAACCCTGAGGCTGGTGCCCGACTACTCCCTTAATGTAACGCCGGAAAAATACGGCGACGAAGTAATCCTGTGGTGGAAAAGGGCGGAAAAGGAAGTGGAAAGGGAAATCATGGAGGGGAAATAATTTCCCTTTAAGCCCTGCTTCCCAGGGAATTCGTGGGGGTGAAAATGTCCATTAATCGCCGGGGAATTCCTTCCTTCTTTCTGGAAGGGAAAAACCTCCCGTGGCAATCAATGAGAACAAAAAGGAGGTATAAAATGAGAAAGACCGTTTTGATTTTTATGGGTCTGGTCCTTCTTCTGGGCTCAGGCTTTGCCCAGGAGAAGGTGGTGGAGAAGAAATACGCCGTGGCCGTCAGGGAGGCTAACATCCGCTCCATGCCCTCCACCCAGGGCGAAATCATATATGTGGCCCGGGTGGGGGAGAAAATGGAAATCTTGGAGGAGATGGGACAGTGGCTCAAGGTGAAAACCCCTTCCGGGGCGGTGGGTTATGTATGGGGCAATTTGGTGAGGGTTGAGGTGGAAAGGACGGTGAAAGAGGAGGCCCCTCCGCAGCCAAAGCCTCCTGCTCCTAAACCCCAAACTCCTGCCAAGCCCCAGGCACCTGCCAAACCCCAGGCTCCACCGGTTCCCACCACTTCAGGGGTCTCCAAGCCCTTTGGGTTCAACCTCTCCTTCAACTTCGCCATGGTAAACCCCAGGGAATTCAACGCCATATCCAGTTTCTACAACGGCGTGTTTTCCTACTTCGCTAATAATCCCTCAACCTCCCTGGATCACCCCCTGGATCTGGTAAAACACACCCTTGGGGGTGAAGGGGAATTCGTTTACAGGCTAAGCGAAAAATTCGGCATCGGCCTCGGTTTTTCCTACGAAAGCGTAAACCAGAAGGGAGACTCCACCGTCTCCTCCGGCACCTCTTATTTCAAAGTTGACCAGGAACTCAACTCCTCAATTTACGGTCCGCAGGTTTCCTTCCATCTATTCGTGCCGGCCCAGATGGTTGGCCTGGACCTTTTTGCCAGAGCAGGCTATTATTTCGGGAACTTCTCCCTTGATTACAACTTCTCAAGGTCCTCCGGTTCTCCCTGGTATTACAAATACGACCAAATATCCAAGTCCACGGTGGGCTTTGGCGGGGGAGCGCGGGTTAGCATGGCCGTGGGGGAAACCGCCAGTTTGTTCCTGGGAGCGGGATACAGATTCATCAAGTTTACCAACATGGAAGCCACTTATCTCTCCGGTGGTGGCCATCCCTATACCGCTGACCTCTACTTCGCAGAGGTGGAAACCCCGGCAGGATATCTTGACGACCTCTTCGTAACCAGCAGTGCCCCATCGGGTCGTGGAATCAGAAACGCTCACCGGGCGGAGTTCAATTTCTCGGGCTTCTACATGAACGCAGGCCTGAGTTTCAGATTTTAAGGAGGTCCCCATGGGTAAAAAATGGCTGGTACTTCCCTTTTTAGCCTTCCTTCTATCCCAGTGTCAGATAGCCCAGAGGCTGGCCATAGCCAATTGCAAATACAAATTTCTGAATGTCTATCCAGTCCGGGTTGGCCTGACCTCCATGGACCTAAAACTCTCCATTCAGGTAGACAACCCCAACCCCATTGATGTGGTGCTGGATAGATTGGGATTTGACCTCTTCGTCAACGGCTCCATGGTGAGTTCCGGCGAAATAGCCCAGCCCATAACCATTCCCGCCGGCGGCAGAACCGTCCTTGAGCCTACGGTCAAAATATCCTACATAAGGGCAGGAATTTCCATCGTAAAGGCCATAAAAAGAAACCAGGCGGACTACGAAATCAGAGGCAGGGCCACCTACCTGGTAGGGGGAAGGGAATTCACCTTTCCGGTGAAGATACTTTCAGGGGAGGTGCTAAGATAAAGGCAAGATAGAATAAACTTAAAGGAGGCTTGCCTATGGGAAGGGGGAAGTTTATTTTATCTCTTCTGGCCTTAATCATTCTTCTGGGCTCAGGCTTTGCCCAGGAGAAGGTGGTGGAGAAGAAATACGCCGTGGCCGTCAGGGAGGCCAATGTCCGCTCCATGCCCTCCACCCAGGGCGAAATCGTACATGTGGCCCGGGTGGGGGAGAAGATGGAAATCCTGGAGGAGATGGGACAGTGGCTCAAGGTGAAAACCCCCTCCGGGGCGGTGGGTTATGTATGGGGCAATTCGGTGAGGGTTCAAAAAATAATAAGGAAAATCCCTGCTTCTCCAAAACTCCCCAATCCTCCGCCATTCCCGGTCAAAGATTCAAAACCCTTCAACTTCAATTTCGGATTCAATTATGCCTCGGTAAACCCAGGCGACTTCAACGCAGAGACAAGGCTGAACAATTTTATGGCCACCTTTTTCGGTCTCAGCAACTCCGGGGATTTAGACCATCCCCTGGAAGAACTGACCCGAACCATCGGTGGACAGGGGGAATTCACATACTACTTCAAAGAAAACCTCGGCATGGGACTGGGATTTTCCTTTGAAAAGGGAAACCTGGAGGGGAGCGCCACCGTCTCAGGAAATAGCGGTTTCGCTAAACTCTCCCAGGACCTTAAAGCCTCCATCTACGGTCCTTACCTTATCCTTTACATTCTTATTCCCTCCACGAAGCCACCTGTGGAATTCTACGCCAGAGCCGGTTATTCTCTGGGGAAGTTTTCTCTGGATTACCTCCAGACCGACTCCACCGGTGGAAATTCCTATAAGCAGATAAAGGACATTACTAAGGGAGCGTTAAACTTCGCAGCGGGGATTCAGACGAAGATATTTTTAAGCCCCGGAGCGGGAATTTTCCTGAGCGGAGGTTACAGATTCCTCAAGTTCAAAAAAATGAAGGCCACCGTCACCACCCCATCGGGCTCTTCCAGCGGAAATCTGTACTATGTAGAATACCTCACCCTTCCGTTTTTGGAGGTGGGCAACACCCCACCCCGGGGACCGGATGTGTCGCAGTCTCGGCCAGCGGTGTTTGACTTCTCAGGCATCTATCTCAACGCAGGTTTTTACCTGAACTTCTAACTCGTCCCCCCTTCTTTCCGCTTAGTTGAAAGAAGGGGGGTTTTGGTTTAATATATTTGGTGAAGTTTCATAACAAAAGGAGGGCGTCATGATAAAGAAACTATACCTCGTATCTCCCGGTCCGGTTCCCATACCGGAAGAGGCCCTGGTGGAGGCCGCAAAACCTATAATCCACCACAGAACGGAACTTTTCTCCGAAATGTTTATGGATGTGGCCGAAGGGATGAAGTATGTATTCGGCACCAAGCAGGATGTCTTCATCCTTGCATCCTCCGGCACAGGGGCCATGGAGGCGGCGGTGGCAAACCTTCTTTCGCCGGGGGACGAAGTTATAACCATCAACGGCGGAAAATTTGGGGAAAGGTGGGGAGAAATAGCCAGGGCCTGGGGCCTTAAGGTTCACGAGATAAAACTGGAATGGGGAGAACCCTTTACCGGGGAACAACTGGCAGAAGAGTTGAAGAAGCATCCCGGAACCAAGGCGGTCTTCTCCACCCTGAGCGAAACCTCCTCCGGCTCCGTTTACGACATCAAGTCCTTTGCCCGGGCCACGGCGGAGACCCAGGCGGTGCTGGTGGTGGACGGGATAAGCGGTCTGGGGGCCACCCCCTGTCCCATGGACGAATGGGGCGTGGATGTGCTGGTGGCAGGCTCCCAGAAGGCCCTTATGGTCCCCCCGGGGATAGCCTACATAGCCCTTTCGGAAAAGGCATGGAAACTCACCGAATCCTCCACCCTTCCCAAATACTATTTTGACCTCAAGGCCTACAAGAAAAGTCTGGGCAAGAACACTACCCCCTACACCCCTGCCATAACCCTGATAATTCAGCAGAGAAAAACCCTGGAATTCATAAAGAAAATAGGGCTGGAGACCCTCTTTGAACACCACAGAATTCTGGCGGACGCCACCCGGGCCGGCGTAAAGGCCATGGGACTTGAACTTCTCTCCAAAATTCCCGGAAACATAGCCACGGCGGTGAAGGTTCCCGAGGGGGTGGATGGCGTCCAGTTGGTGAAGACCGTCCAGAAAAAATACGGCGTTTACATCGCCGGTGGACAGAGTCAGTACAAGGGCAAAATCTTCCGGATAGCCCACCTGGGGTACATGGGGGCCTTTGACATAATAACCGCCCTTTCTGCGGTGGAAATGGCCCTGGCGGAGCAGGGATACAAATTTGAAATGGGTGCCGGGGTAAAGGCAGCCATGGAAGTCTTCAGGAGGGAATGGAAATGAAGATTCTGATCTGCGATAAAATCGCTCCGGAGGTGGTGGAGGAACTCAAAAAATTGGGGGATGTGGTTTATAAAACCGGCATGGATCCCGAGGAATTAAAGCGGGAAATTGCCGACGCCCATGTGGCCGTGGTCCGCTCTGCCACGAAACTCCGCCGGGAAATTCTCCAGGAAGCCAAGAACCTGAAACTCATAGTGAGGGCAGGTGTGGGCCTGGACAACATAGACCTGGAAGCGGCCAGGGAACTGGGAATTGAGGTGAGAAACACCCCGGCTGCCACCTCCATATCCGTGGCGGAACTCGTTCTCGGGCTCATGCTTTCCGCCGCCCGGATGATCCCCATGGCCTACGCCTCCATGAAGGAGCACAAATGGGAGAAGAAAAAATTTCAGGGGACGGAACTCTACGGAAAAACCCTGGGGGTCATCGGTTTCGGAAGGATTGGAAGGGAAGTGGCCAAAAGGGCCCTGGGCTTCGGAATGAAGGTCCTGTGGTTTGATGTAATGGATGTAAAGACCGATTTGCCGGTGGAAAGGGCTGATTTTGACACCCTCCTCTCCTCCAGCGATTTTATAACCCTACATGTTCCCCTCATTCCCCAGACCAAATATCTGATAAACTCGGAAGCCATTTCAAAGATGAAGGACGGAGCCGTGCTGGTAAACGCCGCCCGGGGAGGGGTGGTGGAAGAAAGGGCCGTCCTGGAGGCCCTGGAGTCCGGAAAACTCGGCTTTTACTGCGTGGATGTTTACGAAAAGGAGCCCACGGACAACTTCGCCCTCGTTGACCATCCCAGGGTTATACCCACCCCCCACATAGGGGCTTCCACCCGGGAAGGCCAACTGCGGGCAGGCATGGAAGTGGTAAAAATAGTAAAAGAGTTCTTCGCCTGATGGAGGAAAAGGACCTTCTATTTGAAACCCAGAGGGTCTACACAGTAAAGCAGATAAGTCTCCTGATAAAGGGCGAAATAGAAAAGATCGGGTATGTTTTCGTGAGGGGAGAGGTGTCCAACGCACACCTCTCCCACTCCGGCCACTTCTATTTTGACCTCAGGGAGGAGAACCACACCCTGGCGGTGGTCCTCTTCAAGAACCGCACCCGGGGCATGCTCAGACTTCCCAAGGACGGGGAGAAGGTGGAGGTGGGAGGAAGGCTCACCACCTACGAGGGGAAAAGTCAATACCAGATAATAGCCGATGTGGTGGTTCAGCGGGGGATCGGTGAACTGCGGGAGGCGGTGGAGAAACTCAAGAAAAAACTCATGGCCGAGGGACTTTTTGAGCCGGAGCACAAGAAACCCCTGCCCCTCCTCCCCAGGAGAATCGGGGTGGTAACCTCCCCACACGGGGCCGCCATCATGGACATCATAAGAACCATAAGACGGAGGAATTCTTCGGTCCACATATTCCTCTACCCTGCCCGGGTTCAGGGGGAAGGGGCCGAGGATGACATAGTCCGGGGCATTGAAGCCTTCAACAGATGGGGGGAGGTGGATGTAATAATCGTGGGAAGGGGCGGAGGAAGTTTTGAAGACCTCATGGCCTTCAATTCCGAAAGGGTAGCCCGGGCCATATTTGCCTCCAGGATCCCCGTTATATCGGCGGTGGGACACGAGGTTGACTTCACCATAGCGGACTTCGTGGCGGACCTGAGGGCAGCCACCCCCACGGCGGCGGCGGAACTGGTTATAAAGAGCCGGGAGGAACTGGCGGAAAAACTCAACTCCCTCCACAGGGCCCTTTCTTCCTCCCTGGAAGCCCTGGTCAACCGAAGAACCCGCCAACTCCTGGAATTGGAACGGGCCCTAAGGCGCTCCGAGGTGCTTTTCTACAACACATTCCGGGATTTTGACCGCATCTACGAAGGACTCTTGAACTCCCTGGGAAGATTCGTGGAGGCCAAGAGGAGAAAACTTTCCTCCCTGAGCATGAGAATACTTAAAACAAGTCCGGTGGTGGGGGCGGAAAAGAGGGTGAGAAACCTCAAGGAACGCCTCCTCAAACTCTCCCCCGCCGGGAGGGTAAAACTTCTCCGGGAAAAGGTAGAAGGCTCCCACCTCAGGTTAAACCGCGGAATGCGGGAAAAACTGGAACGCAGTAAGGCGACGGTGGAGTCCCTGGAAAAGAACCTGAGGATGCTGAGCCCCTATTCGGTCCTGGAGAGGGGATACTCCATAGTTATGAAGGACGGTAAGGTGGTGAGGGATGCGGCCCAACTGGGAAAGGGCGATAGGGTAAAGGTGAAACTTCACCGGGGCGGATTCCTCTCCAGGGTGGAGGACCTCTGGTCCCTTCCCCTGGACTAAGTTTTTACCCTCACCTTCCAGTTCCTGGCCAGAAACCAGGCGGAAAAAACGGCCAGGGCGGAAACTATCAGCCCCGCCACCTGGTTTCCCGTAAGCCACAGGCCCACGGAAAACAGAAAACTGTAAACGAAGACGCACCCGAGGAAAATGTTCAGGAGACTTGATGGGACTTCCCAATCCCTCCGGGCCAGTTCCTCCCTGCCGAGTTTTTTGAGGAAACCCCTCCAGCCCGGACCTCCGGGCCTCACCCTTTCGTAAAACTTAAGAAGGGTCTCCTGGTCCGTAGGCCGGGACAGGTATGTGGCCAGGATCCAGGCCCCGGTGGTTATGGCCACCCCGATGGTGAACTCCTGCCACGGCTGGAGCCTGTGGTAGGCGGAAAAGAAAACCGCCACCAGAAAGGAAACCACCATGGCGGTGAGTTCGCTCACGGCGTTTATCCTCCACCAGAACCACCGCAGGAGAAAAAGGAGGCCGGTTCCTGCACCTATCTGAAGTATCAGGTGAAAGGCCTGAAGGGCATTGTTCAGGAAGAGGGCGAAGGCTCCCGCCACCACCATCAGCAAAAGGGTGGAAACCCGCCCCACGAAAACCAGTTCCCTTTCGGAGGCTTCCGGCTTTATGAACCTCTTGTAGAAATCGTTGACTATGTAGGATGCTCCCCAGTTGAGGTGGGTGGATATGGTGGACATGTAGGCGGCGGTGAGGGAGGTAACCACCAGCCCCAGCAGGCCGTGGGGAAGAAAGGAAACCATGGCCGGATAAGCCATGTCGTTTCTTATTATAGAGGGGTCCACATGGGGAAAGGCCTTTTTCAGGGCTCCCAGATCAGGGAAGACCAGCATGGAGGCCAGGGCAACTATTATCCAGGGCCAGGGCCTCAGGGCGTAATGGGTCACATTGAAGAGGAAGGTGGCTCCTATGGCGTGGTCCTCGTTCTTGGCGGCGAACATCCTCTGGGCTATGTAACCGCCTCCCCCGGGCTCCGCCCCCGGATACCAGGCGGCCCACCATTGCACCGCCAGGGGAATCACGAAAATGGCCATGAGGGTGTTGGGGTCCGAAAAATTCGGCAAAAGGGAAACCCTCTCCCTGACGATGGGATGGGTCAGGAGCCTATGAAGCCCCCCAACCTGCGGCAGTTTCACCGCATATACCGCCACGGCAAAGGCGCCGAACATGGCAATGATAAATTGAAAAAAATCCGTAATTAAAACGCCGGTAAGTCCCCCCAGCATGCTGTAAAGGACCACTATGGAACCGGCTATAACCACCGTGGCAAGGGGGGAAATTCCCAGAAGAACTCCCCCTATCTTGATGGCGGCCAGGGTCACCGAGGCCATTATCACTATGTTGAAGAGGAGGCCCAGGTAGAGGGCTCTAAACCCCCGCAAAAAGGCGGCTATCTTACCGCTGTACCTCAGTTCGTAAAATTCTATGTCGGTTAGAACCCCGGACCTCTTCCAGAGCCTGGCGTATACGAACACGGTGACCATACCGGTTATCAGGAAGGCGAACCATACCCAGTTTCCCGCCACCCCGTGGGTTCGGACGATGTCCGTAACGAGGTTGGGGGTATCGGTGGAGAAGGTGGTGGCCACCATGGAAATCCCCAGAAGCCACCAGGGCATGCTCCTGCCGCTAACGAAGTAATCCTCGGCGCTTCTTCCCGCCTTTCTGGAGACGGCTAAGCCTATGGCCAGAGAGAGGAAGAAAAACGCTATCATAAAACCCCAATCCAGAGAGTTGAGAAGCATGCAACCTCCTAATTCTTAACCGGAGATAAAATGAGTTTTTCAAGGGGAGAAACCACCAGGAGTTCCACCTCCGCCACCGGCTCCCGGGCCTTCTCCAGAAGGGCTTTTCCCGCCTCCAGCCATTCCTTATCCGGGGCCTCTCCCCGGGACCTCATCTCCATGGCCTGGAGGGCCAAGGCAGCCAGGCGGGAAAGGGACTCAGAAAGGGGAAGGATCTCCTTCACCACCGGGGAGAACCGGGAAAGTTCAACGATCCCTTCGTGGTTTTTCACCCACAGGGTGAGGAGAGTTTTCAATCTCTCCTCTGCTGCCCCATCCCCCTTCAAGTAGGCGTCCACCAGGGACGAAAACTCCCTGGGAAAGGGAGGATCCGGCACGGAGGCGTCCACGAAGCGGGTAAGGGGCGAAAATACGGTGTAATCGTGGAATTCGTGTCTTTTATATACCTGAATCGGTTGAACCAGGGCGACCAGAACCTCCAGGGGCCCGGGGTCTCCGTACCCCGCAAGGCGGCGGAGCATCATCCCCTGATTCTTTATGTGGGTGATGCCCAACTCCTCCAGTTCCTGGGAGACGACCCCGAGCCTTCTGTACATGTCCCCCAGATCCCTCACTTCGGGTGAGGACCACAGCCTTTCGGCTATGGCGGCGGTTCTGGGCCATATTCTGGAATCCACCGTCTCCGGACTGACCAGTTCCGCCCACATGGTGGCCTCTCCCCCCAGAACCCTCTTTTTCTCTTCCGGGGTCAGGTCCTGGGATTCCCAGAGGGGATCGTTTAGGTAGTGGAAAGAGGTGGGCTGGCATAGGTCTATGTAAAAACCGCTGGAAAGTATTGCGTAGAAGCCCTGTTTTACGGCGCTGTAAAGGGATTCCCTGCCCCTCCACGATTGGATAACGACATTGCGGGGAAGGGCCGGATTTAAAATCTCGTCCCAGCCCACCATGGCTTTCCCGTGTTTTTTAAGGATTTTGTTTATCTTGAGGTTAAAATAGGCCTGAAGTTCCTCAAAACTCTCCATGTGGTGCTTCCGCATGAACTCCGCCACCCTCCGGCTCTCCCCCCAGTGGACTCCGTTGACCTCGTCTCCCCCTATGTGAATGTAGGGGTCCGGAAAAAGGCGGGCCATTTCCCGGAAGAATCTGTCCAGAAATTTGTAAACCAGTTTCTTGGTGGGGTCCATGACGGGATCCGGGGTCCCGTAGTTCCTTTCCTTCTTGTAGGGACCGGGGAGAGTTCCCAGGGCGGGGTAGGCCACCAGCCAGGAGGTGGTGTGGGCGGGAACATCAAACTCCGGCACCACCCTTATCCCCCTCAGGTCCGCATACTTTATGAGTTTCTTTATCTCTTCCTGGGTAAAGTAATTCCCGTCGGAGGCCACCTGGTGAAGCCTCGGATAAACCTTGCTTTCAATGCGGAAACCCTGATCGTCGGTCAGGTGGAGGTGAAGAACATTCATCTTCACCGCCGCCATGGCGTCAATATTCCTTTTAAGAACCTCCATGGGCATGAAGTGACGCACCACATCAATCAAAAGCCCCCTCCAGGGAAACCGGGGATGGTCTTCTATCTGGACCGCCGGAAAGAAGTACCCATCCTCGTCGGCGGAAAGCAACTGCAGAAGGGTCTCCAATCCCCGGAGAATCCCTATGTCCGTGGAGGCCTTAACCAATATCTTCCCTTTCCCTACCCTCAGGACATAGGATTCGTCCATTTCAGGGGAAAGGGGGATGTGCTTCTGGTAAAGCAAAATCATGGAATCGCCTTCGGCCTCCGGGTTGAGAAAGAGGCCGGTCCTGCCCGACAGCCTTTTGAAAAATCTCAGCCTCGCCAGTTTCACCCTGGGGCTGAAGGGACCCTCTACCTTGAGGGCAAATCCCTCGCTCAGGCGGAATTTTCCTTCCTGAAACTTAATCTTCCAGGGAAGAGGCATGAGGTTCACTCCATCCCCGGCCGTAAGCAGACACGCCAAAAGGATCAGCATCACCGTTTTCTTCATGTTAACCTCCGGAGAAATTTTACGATAAAGACCCCGAAATTTTAAAGGACAAATCCGAAGGGAAAGAAATCTTCATATAAGAGTCACCAGAAGGGCGTAGGAGGAACCGGCCATAAGACAGGTGAGGAAATTGGCAAAGGAATGGGTGGTGCAGGGTTTGAAATGGGCTTCGGTTAAATTACACAGGAGAACCACCCCCAGGGCCAGGGGTAAATTCAGGTGGATTTTCATCGCGTGGGACAGTCCCAGAAGGGCAAGGGCTGCCAACCCTCCCCACAGGGTGCCCTTCACCGTCCAGAGCCCTTCCTCCCCTGGAAGTCCGGTCCTCAGGGTCCTGACATTGAGTCCCTTTCCCCGGCCAAGGCTGCCCACCTCCGTGGCCACCGTGTCAAAGGTGGCCTCTGCCAGGGCCACCGCCGCTGCCTGGGGAACCCCCAGAAGGCTGAAGAGAAGGGCCGGTCCCCCCTTTCCCCACACGCTGGAGGCCCCACGGCGGAAACCTTCCTTCTCCCGGGAGCGGTAAAGGGAGGCCGCTTCGGAGAGGAGGAGAAAGGCCATTAAAAGAAGGAAAAGCCTCCAGCCTCCGAAGAAGGCCACTCCCATCCCCACTGCCACCGCTGAGAGGCTCCCCCAGAGGTCAAAAAATCCCAGGGAGAAGGCTACGGCGAAAAGCAGGAAAACCGCTCCGGCGGAGATGAGTTCCGCCTTTCCCAGGTGGAGGGTCGCCCTTCTCAGAGAGAAGAAAAAAACCACGAAGGAGGACGGAACGATGAGATTGTCGTCAAAGCCCAGATCCAGGGATTCAAAGAGGGCTGAAAGGAAAACCGCCCCCTCCAGGGCAAGAAGGGTTTTAAGGTCCAGATTCCCGGCCACATACCAGTAAGCCAGGGGAACCAGGAGGAAACCCGTCAGGATAAAGGCCCCGGTGCCGGTAAAACTTTTCCTTCGGTTCCAGGGAAGGGGATGCTTACCTCCGGCCACAGAGGCGACCCCATCGGCAAAGGAAAGAAGGGCCCAGGCTCCTGCGGCCAGGGGAAGGTGATCCCTGAGGAGAAGAAGCATGAGGAGCACCGCCAGGGGATAATAAACTATCCCCCGGTCAAAGCCCCTTCTCCTCATTATTCCCCTACCGTATAGGGGCATGAGGAATATGTTGTGTAAAAGGGCCACCAGGGCTATGAGCACCACGGCCCACCAGGGAAGAGCCGGTATAAGGAGTAGAGGAAGTCCGAAGAATATGTGAACGGCCTTTCTCAGACCCTCATTCAATCTCCTTCCTCCACCAGTTGAGGATGTCAAGTAGGGTTTTTTCCATGGGAATGGAGGGAGTCCACCCGGTAACCCTGTTCAGTTTTCCTATGTCAGCCCAGACCAGGGGAACATCCGCCTTCCTTAGCCTGGACCGCTTGACTTCAACCTTAAATTCCAGTTCGGAGAAGGAAAAGAGAATTTCCAGAATTTCCCCAATGGAATACACCCTACCGGAGCCCAGGTTGTAAACCTGCCCCGTCTTGCCCCGGCGGGAAAGCAGAAACAGGGCCTCCACCCCATCGCGGACATCGGTGAAATCCCTTCTGGCCTGAAGATTCCCCACCTCTATTACCGGCTTCCTTAACCCCTTTTCCGCCTCGGCTATGGCCCTGGCAAAGGCCGAAGCGGCAAAGGCCGGCCTCTGACCCGGCCCAATTTGATTGAAAAGCCTCACCACAATGCCCTTTATCCCGAAAACGCGGCGGTAAAACATGAGAACTTCCTCGGCGGAAAGTTTGGAAACCCCGTAGTGGGAAAGGGGCGCCGGAGGAACGCTCTCCTTAATGGGCTGCTTTTTGGGGGGCACGGCCCCGTAAACCGCCGCCGAAGAAGCCAGAAGGAATACGGGTTTCTGTTTAGCGCTGGCCAGGGCATCCAGGAGATGGACCGTGGCCAGAAAATTGTTTGAATAGGTTTCCTCAAGTTGCTCCCAACTCTTTCCCACATGGCTCTGACCCGCCAGATGGAAAACCACATCCGGCTTAAACTCCACCACCTCCTCCAGGGAATCCCTGCCGATGACGAGTTGTCTCTGGCAGGAGGGACAGGTCTGACGGCATATCCCCATAACCTCCCCTTCCCGGGAAAGTTTCTCCGAAAGGTGGCGGCCTATGAACCCACAGGCGCCGGTGACCAGATACTTCAAATCCTCTCCCTCCAGTAGTTCAGGAGGTCTTCCAGGGTTTTTTCAAAGGGGATGCGGGGCTCCCATCCGGTTCTTTCCTTGAATTTGGAGTAATCTCCTATCAGGACAGGAACATCCGAAGGCCGAAGTCTGCTGGGATCCTGCTCCACCTTCACCTTGGCCCGGGAAAGGGAAAGCAGGTTCTGGAGCACCTCCGATATTTTGTAGCCCCTTCCGGAGCACAGGTTGTAAACCTCCCCGGCCTCTCCCCTGGTAGCCGCCAGCCAGTAGCCCCGGACCATGTCCCTAACATCGGTAAAGTCCCTTACCGCATCCAGGTTCCCCACCTTTATAACCGGTGGCCTGATGCCCTTTTCTATCTCCACTATCTGCTTGGCGAAGTTGGAGCACACGAATACCTCCCCCCGCCGTGGGCCGGTGTGGTTAAATCCCCTGGTCCTTACTATGTTCATGCGGTAACTCATGAAATACTGATACCCCAGGAAATCCTGGGCTATCTTGGAGACGGCGTAGGGACTCAGGGGCCTCAGGGGATTGGTTTCCTTTATGGGAACTTCGTCCTCCTTTACCAGGCCGTATTCTTCGCTGGAACCCGCTATTTGAATGGATGGGGAAAGTCCCAGTTCCCTAACCGCTTCAAATATGTTGGTCTGACCCAGAATGTTGGTGGTGAGGGTTTCCTGGGGAGCCCTCCAGGAGGTGGGGACGAAACTCTGGGCCGCCAGATGAAAGATGAGGTCAGGCCTCACCTCCTCAAGGACCTTTTTTACGGATATGTAGTCCCTTATGTCCCCTTCCACCAATTTTATTCTTCCCTCCAGGTGCTCTATGTTCTCCCGGCGGGACCTCCACCTTATTATCCCGTAAACCTCCACATCCGGGTGGTTCTCAACGATGTAATCGGCTAAATGGGACCCTGCGAAACCGGTGATGCCGGTAATCAATGCTTTCATAAGGAACCTCCGTAAACCTTTTTATAATATTGCTGAAAATCCCCGGACTTCCTTTTTTCCCACCAATCCCTGTGTGTTTTATACCACTCCACGGTTTTTTTAAGCCCGGCTTCAAAGCCCACCCTGGGCCTCCAGCCCAAACTCCGGATTCTGGAACTGTCCACGGAGTATCTTATGTCGTGGCCCGGGCGGTCCTTGACGAACTCTATCCATGCCTCGTCCATGCCCATTATTTCCAGTATTTTATGGGCCAATTCTAAGTTGCTCAGTTCAAAATTGGAGGAAAGGTTGTAACATCCCCCCACCTGGGCCTTCTGAAGAAGAAGCCACAGGCCCTCCACGCAGTCCTCCACGAAAACCCACTCCCTTATGTTTTCCCCGGTGCCGTAAAGGGGTATTTTCTTCCCCTCCAGGAGGTTGGTTATAAATAGAGGAATGGCCTTTTCCGGATGCTGGTAGGGACCGTAGTTGTTGGAGGGACGGACGATCACCACCGGAAGACCGTAGGTCCTGTGGAAGGCGAAGGCCAGCCTGTCGGCCCCTGCCTTGGAGGCGGCATAGGGGGAGGAGGGATTCAACGGATCACCCTCCCTGAAACTCCCCTCCTCTATGGGACCGTAGACCTCATCGGTGGAAATGTGAAGAAATCTTTTGATGTTTCCGGTCCTTCGGGCCGCTTCCAGGAGAACATATGTCCCGTAAACATCGGTGAGGACGAATTCTCCCCCCTCCAGAATTGACCTGTCCACATGTGTCTCGGCGGCGAAGTGGACCACGGAATCCACATCCTTCATGAGTTCCATCACCAGGTCCCTGTCCCTTATGTCTCCCTTCACGAACCGGTGGTTGGGATGCTCCAGGAAGTCCTCCATGGTGTCAAGTCCACCGGCATAGGTCAAAAGGTCAAGGTTCACCACCTCCGCTCCCTGTGCCAGGGCCTTCCTTACGAAATGGGAACCTATAAAACCTGCACCCCCTGTTACGAGAAGTCTCATTTCACCTCCTACCTTCTTATGGAAATGTCGTCTTCTGTACCCTCCAGCCCATCAGGGCCTTTGCTTATAAGTTGAAATCCGGACCCTTCCCTCCTGTAAATTATGGGGCGGCCCCAGGGATCCCGGGGTTGCCTTCCGAATACCTCCTCCAGGGAAGAGGGAAGGCCTCCGTGGTCAAGGCTCCAGGTCTGAATCTCCTGGGCCATAACCCTGAGGTCGTTTTTCACCATGACGGTGGCGGTCCTCTTGAGGCCCTTTATTCCTCCCCGGGCATCCTCCACCACCCCCTTGGTTTGAATATAGTGAAGGGCCAGATAAATGCCGGCCACCACAAGAACGATCAAAATTAAGGCTCTCATAATTTCTTATTTTACCTTAGCCACCGTAAAACTGTAAAGAAGGATGCCGGCGGCCACGGAAACATTCAGGGAATCAAAATCCTCCCTCATGGGTATTTCCACGCGAAAATCGCAGAGGCTCAGAACCGATTTTCTCAGCCCCCTCCCCTCAGACCCCAGGACGAGGACGAACCTTTCAGGAGGGACAAATTCATTGAGGGGCTCTCCCGGACGGAGGGCGGCCACGGTCCAGAGGCCGTCCTCCCGGGCCCTCCGCAGGAAGGCGGGAAGGGAGGTGGTCCTGTGGATTTTAGCCCGGAAAAGGGCCCCCGCCGAGGCCCGGGCCACGGTTTCGTTCAGCGGAGGGGAGTGCCGTTTTTCCATCACCACGGAAGCGCCGAAGGAAAAGGCGGTCCTTATTATGGCGCCCAGGTTCATGGGGTCCTCTACCCTGTCCAGGGCCACCACCTTTCCCGTTTGGAGAACCTCCTCTTCGCTGGCCAGTTTCACCTCCGCCACATGGGCCCTCCCCCTTTTTTCCGCCGGGGAGAAAAGGTAGGGAATCCCCCTTTCCCTGGCCATTTCCTTTATTTTTTCTATCCTGGGGTCCCTTCTCCTGGCGGGCAGGATTATCTTCTCCACCTCCGCTCCGCTTAAGAGGGCCTCGGTTATCTCGTTCAGCCCCTGGACCACCATTCTATGTACACCTTTATTCTCTCCAGGGGGGAAGATGTGTATCCCCTGGAACTGCCCTCCTCTATGAGCCTGGCAAGAAATGAGAGGTCCGGTCCGGAGGACCTTCCCGTAAGGGCCACCCTCAGGGGATGGTAAAGGGCCCTGCCCCTTTTACCCGTTTTTTTGGAAACCCTTTTAAGGGCGGCGGAAAGGTCAAGGCCTTCGGAAAGTTCCTGATACAGGGCCCTGACCACCTCCATCTCCTCCGTGGAAAGCCTTTCTCCGGGAGCGTATCTCATCTCCCTTTCCACGGCCCGGGCCAGTTCCTTTAGGGTGTAAGCCTCTTCCCTGAGTTTAGAAACTGCCATGGCCAGGAACTCCAAATCGTAGGGGAGGCCCGAATACTCCTTGAGTTTTTCCGCCAGTTCCCGGGGAGGGAGAAGTTCCATGTGCTTGTGATTTATCCACCGGAGTTTTGCATGGTCAAACACCGCCCCGGAGCGGGAAACCCTGGACAGGTCAAAGCATTCCACCATCTCCTGGCGGGTCATGACCTCCTTTTCCCCGCAGGACCACCCCAGCAGGGCGAGGTAGTTGACCAGGGCCTCAGGCAGGAAGCCTTCCCGGCGGAACTGAAAAACCGCCGTGGCCCCGTGCCTTTTGGAAAGGCGGCTCCTGTCCGGCCCCAGGACCATGGGGAGGTGGGCAAACTCCGGGGGTTTCCATCCTAAGGCCTGGTAAAGTTTTATCTGTTTGGGAGTATTGGATATGTGGTCTTCCCCCCTTATCACATGGGTTATCCCCATCTCGTGATCGTCTATCACCACGGCGAAATTATAGGACGGAATGCCGCTGGACCTCATGATGACGAAATCTCCGAAAAGGGAAAGGTCAAATTCCACATCACCCCTTATGAGGTCCCGGTAGGAGAAGACCTCGTCGTCCATCTTGAACCTTACGGAAGCGGGTTCTCCGGCCTCCACCCTTTTCTTAGCCTCCTCCGGAGGGATGTTCCGGCATTTCCCGGAATACTTGTAGGGTCTCCCCTCGGCCATGGCCTTCTGCCTTTCGGCCTCCAGTTCTTCAGGGGTGCAAAAACAGTAATACGCCTTCCCCTCCTCCAGGAGTCTGCGGGCATAGCGCCGGTAAATCTCCAGGCGGCGGCTCTGATGGAAGGGGCCCTCGTCCCAATCAAGGCCCAGCCAATTCAGGTCCTCCAGGATGTGTTCCTCGTACTCCTTTTTTGACCTTTCGGGGTCGGTGTCCTCTATCCTCAGGACGAATTTCCCTCGGTTTTTTCTGGCAAAAAGCCAGTTGAAAAGGGCGGTCCTTGCCCCGCCCACATGGAGGTAACCGGTGGGCGAAGGTGCAAATCTGACTTTAATCATCCTTCCTCCTTAAAACGCATACGGCGTAGGCCTGTATAGCCTCTCCCCTTCCCACCTCCCCCATGCCTTCGGCGGTCTTTCCCTTTATACCCACGATTTCCGGAGAAATACCCAGAACTTCCCCTATGCGCCTTTTCATCCTCTCCTTGTGGGGGGAGATTCTGGGTTCCTGGGCCACTATTACGGTGTCTATTCCCGTTATTTCATACCCCCTTTCCCTGACCATTTCCCCGGCCTTCTTTAGAATCTCGGTGCTCCTGATCCCCTTGATTTTTTCTTCAGAAGGAGGAAATAACTGCCCTATATCCGGCAGGGAAAGGGCCCCCAGCAGGGCATCGGCTATGGCGTGGAGGAGAACATCCCCGTCGGAATGACCCTCAAGCCCCTTTTCGTAGGGGATCTCCACCCCTCCCAGGAAAAGGGGGATTCCCTCCTTCAGGGGATGAACATCAAAACCGATACCTATTTTTATCACCTGGTCTATTATATCAGGAATTTGCCGCTTCAATTCCCGGCCTCTCCAGAAGTCCCCCCATCCTCCTGTCTTCTCTTTTCAGGAGGAGGGCGAAGATGAATCCCACGAATCCCAGGGCGGCGAACATCACCATGCTGGCGGTGTAGGAATGGGTTACATCCCTGAGTTTTCCGTTCAAATACGGGAACAGCATGAGCCCGATGTTTTGAATCATGGTCATAAGACCGAAGGCAGTACCCACCCTCTCTTCCTTAACGATGAGGGGAACCGCAGGCCACATGGCCGCAGGCACCAGGGAGAAGGCCAGCCCCAGTATTATCATGGGCCAGGCGGGATAAATATCGGTAAACCCCATCACCAGGTAGGTGGGAATCATCATCAAAGAACCCACCATCATGATGGTGGCCCTGCGCCCTATTCTGTCCACCATCCATCCGAATATGGGCGCCAGGATCGCCGATGCGATCATGATTATGCTGGTAATTCCCCCGGCGGTCTTTACTATGCCCACGAAGAAATTTTTAACCCCACCCAGAAACCCGGAGGCGGCGTGCTGAAGGGTCAGGGGAATACCCCACTTGGTGTGGAAGAAGTCCGTGGAGAGGGCCGAAAAGGGGAATATGGCAGAATAAAAGGTCACGCAAAGCAGAACCACATACCAGTAGGCCCTGGGAAATTCCTTTATGTCCCGGAGCCTTATCTTCTCCTCCACCCCCTCCTCCCGGAGGTTCAGGTATTTTTCCCCGTAGCGGTCCATAATCACATAAACGATGTTGGCCCCCAGGGAAACCAGGGTGAAAATGACGGCGGCCCAGAGGGCGGCCCGAAAACTGTGGAAGTGACGGGCTATGGAGGCCTCAAAATTGAAACTGAAAATGGTGCCCAGTCGGCTCAAGGTGAGGGCTATGCCGAAGGCCAGGGCCAGTTCCTTCCCCTTGAACCAGCGGGCGAGGATGGCGCTCTGGCAAACCACCAGGGCCTCGGAACCCATGCCGAAAATGATCCTTCCCACATAAATCATGGTCATGGAATTGGCCAGGGCCACCACCGTGGCTCCCAGAACCACCAGGGAGGAAAAAAGGAGGCTGGCCCTGCGGGTTCCTATTTTGTCTATTATCAAACCGCCGAGGAAAACGGTGAATATGGCGGCTATGCTGTAGGCGGAGTATGTGGCCCCTATCTGCTCCCTCCCGATGCCCAGGGCCTTGATTAAAAGGGGAGCGATGGCCCCGAGACTGTCGTAGGCGAAATAACTCCCGTAGGTTAAAAGGGCGGCGAAGAACAACACCGCAAATCTGTATGCGGGTTTAGAAGGGTCCAGAAACAATCTTCTCACCTTAACCTCCTTTATTCCACCGTCACCGACTTGGCGAGATTTCTGGGCTGGTCAACATCGTGCCCCAGGAAATCCGCCGCATAATAGGCTATCAATTGAAGTGGAATTATGTTTATTATGGGGAAGAGATATTCGTCCACCTCGGGAACCTTTATCACGGCGTCGGAAAGTTCCTCTATTTCCGGATGCTCCCCGGAAAGAAGGGATATTATTTTTCCCCTTCTGGACTTTATCTCCTCCATGTTTGAACGAACCTTGTCCAGAACCTTGCTTTCGGTGGCGATGAAGACCGTGGGCAGGTTTTCGTCTATGAGGGCTATGGGGCCGTGCTTCATCTCGCCGGCGGGATATCCTTCGGCGTGTATGTAGGATATCTCCTTCAGTTTCAGGGCCCCCTCCAGGGCTATGGGGTAATTGAGATGCCTCCCCAGGTAGAGGGCATCGGTGTATGCAGAAATGTCCACCCCTATTTCCCTTATCCTCTCCTTCTCTTCCCTGAGCATCCGCTCTATTCTGGAGGGGAGGGATAGGATGCCGGAAACCAGCCTGGCCTCCTCCTTACGCTCAATTTTTCCCACCTCCCTGCCCAGGTAAACGGCCAGGAGGTAAAGAAGGGAAAGTTGGGTGGTAAAGGCCTTGGTGGAGGCCACGGAAATCTCAGGGCCGGCGTGGGTGTAGAGAACCGCATCCGCCTCCCGGGTTATGGAACTTCCCACCACATTGCACACGGCCAGAACCTTTCCCCCCAGGGACCGGGCCTTCCTCAGGGCCCCTATGGTATCGGCGGTTTCTCCCGACTGACTTATGGCTATAACCAGGGTGGAGGGGCTGAGGACGGGTTTGCGATATCTGAACTCCGAAGCGTAATCCACATCGGTCTTAATTCCGGCCAACTCTTCAAAATAAAACTTGCCCACCAGACCGGCATGATAGGAGGTGCCGCAGGCCAGGATGAGTATGTCCTTGATTTTCCGAGGAGAAAGGGGAAGGTCCTCCATCACCACGGAATTGGAGTCCCTTTCTATCCTGGGCCCCACGGTATCCGAAATGGCCTTGGCCTGTTCGTGAATCTCCTTCAGCATAAAGTGCTTGTAGCCTCCCTTTTCGGCCTGGGCCAGACTCCAATTTATGATCTGGGGTTTTTTATCCCTTTTTCTTCCCTGGAAATCGTATATTTCCACGCTGGAAAGGGTGAGTTTTCCCATTTCTCCGTTTTCTATAAACACCACCCTGTTGGTCCAGGACAGGAAGGCTGGAATGTCCGAAGCAACGAAGTTTTCTCCGTCGCCCAACCCCACCACCAGGGGGCTATCTTGCCTGGCTATGTAGAGGGCGTCTTCCCGGGAGTTGAGGACAACCAGGGCAAAGGAACCTTCCAGTCGGCGCACCACCCTCCCCAGGGCCTCCATAAAACTACCTCCTTCCTTGAGTTCCTCCTCCAGTAGATGGGCAACCACCTCGGAATCCGTCTGGGAACGGAAACGATGTCCCTTCCGTCGGAGGTCCTCTTTAAGTTCCAGGTAGTTCTCTATTATCCCGTTGTGAACCAGGGTTATTTCCCCCCGGCAGTCGGTATGGGGATGGGAATTGGGGTCGTTGGGTTCACCGTGGGTGGCCCATCGGGTATGGCCCACCGCCGCCCTGGAAGAAATCCTCAGGTTCCGAAGTTCCTCCTCCAATTGGGAAACCTTGCCCTTTTTCTTCCTTATTAAAAGACCTTCTTCGGTTCTTAAGGCGATGCCGGCGGAATCGTAACCCCGGTATTCAAGCCTCTTGAGGCCCTCTATTACCCGATCCTTTAGATTGCCTTTATCTGAAACTATTCCTATTATTCCGCACACCTCTTCTTCTCCGCCTTTCTATTCTCCAGTAAGGTACCCCTTCGTCGTTTCTTATGAGGATTTTTTTCCCGGAAACCTTTATCTCCTTGGCAAAAATGTAGTGGTCATCGTTTACCCTGACCACCATTCCCTTGACCCATATCTTAGAACCGAGGTCCAGAACAACTCCCTTCCTCTGGAGATACATCGGGGGAGCCACCTGAAGGTAGTAATTCTTTCCGTTCACATCCAGGACGAAGTAAAAACCCTTTTTAGCCGTTATTCTGCCCTCAAATTCTCTAATAGCGGAAGGGTCCCAGTCCAGGGAAACTATCACCTTCCCCGCCATTAAAAGAACTACACTAAAAAGAAAAACCGAGATTTTCTTCATCTCAACCTCCGGAGTGAATATTTTAACCCTAACGGGAAAAAAAGTTAAGGATTAAGGAGTTCCTCCACTATGGGATGGACCGGGGACCTCAAGAGTTCTTCCCAGGTCCCTTCCTGGATTATCCTTCCCTGGTGAAGCACCGCCACCCGATGGGAGATTATCCTCACATCCAGGGGGTCGTGGGTTACATAGAGGAGGGTCACATCCCTGCGGGCCTTAATTCTGAGAAGTTCCTCCCTCAACTGTTTTTTCCTGGGAAGGTCAAGGTTGGAGAGAGGCTCGTCCAGGAGCAGAAATTTAACCTGCTGGGCCATGGCCCTGGCAAAGGCCAGGCGCTGTTTTTCGCCACCGGAAAGTTGATGGGGCCTTTTTTTCCTGTGTTTCCAGAGTCCGAAGAACTCCAGAATTTCCCTGATTTTATCCTCCGGATCCTTTATCCTTCTCAAGTTAAACACAAACCTCAGGTGCTCCTCCACGCTCATGTGTTGCCACAGGCCAAGGTTCTGGAATATGAAGCCCACCTGTCTCTCCCTGGGGGGAACCAGAAGGTCCGGACCCCGGGTGACCACCCTGCCGCCGACGAAAACCTCCCCCTCCTCCGGAACATCAAGGCCCGCTATAATCCTCAGAAGGGTGGTTTTTCCCGCCCCGGAGACCCCAAGCACCGCCAGGGTCTCCCCCTTCCTCACCGAAAGATTAACCCCACGGAGGACACTTTCCTCACCGAAGGATTTTACGACGCCCCTTAACTCAATGCCTTCAGAACTCAAAGGTCCCCCCTACAACCACCAGATAAACCCCCGCTGTAAAATTTCTCCTCAGGGCAAAATCCAGGGAAAAATTCCTGAATTCCCGGACGAACCCCACCATGATGTAACCCTCCTCCTCACCCTCTACCCCTTCGTAGGTTATCTCCCCCACCGTCCTGGCTCCCAGGACCTGCGGGCCTTCAAGCCCAAAGCCCAGGAAATAGCCGGAGCCTGCCTCCAGACGGGGTCCAATGTTGAAATGCCAGGTGAGGGAGCGGAATTTGCCGGAAATGGCAGCGGTAAGGCCCGCACCGGAAAATTCCCCCGGGGAAAACTCCAGTCCCCCCTCCAGGGCCACGGAAACTCCCCCTTCTCCCTGAAGAGCACCCCTCCTGGCCAGCCATTTGGCCACGAGGTTCACATCCGAAAGGGCAACACCCCGGGGAAAAACACCCTCAAATCCGTGGTGTCCTCCCAGTTCCCCCGAAATCTCAAAACTCCGGCCCACGCCGCAGTTGAGAACCACGGTGGGAAAATTGAAGGGACCCTCCTTGGAAAACTCCACTTCCAGAAGGCCCACTTCCAATTCCACCCTACCCTTTTCTTTAACATCCGCATCGGTGGAATAAAAGGGTCTATTGGCCAGGACCAACCCGTAGAAAAACAACAAAAACCACATTTTTTTCATGATTGCCTCCTTAGCAGGAATGTGACGGCCATTAAGCCCAGGAGAGAATTCATCAGAGAAAGGGACGAAAGCACCCCGGGAAAATTGTTCACCGAAAGGGTGTAGATCCTAACCACCAGGGGCTCTCCCCCAGGGGGATAAAGCATGGAACCAAGGCCCAGATCGTTGGCGGAAAAAACGAAGACCAAAAGGAAGGCGGCCCCCAACCATTTCTTCAAGGAGGGCACGGTTATTCTGCGGAAAGTGGTGAAGGGAGAAGCACCGGCCAGAAGGGCGGCTTCCTCCCCGGAGGGGTCCAGGTGAGAGTAACCCAGTTCCACCACCTTAAAGGCCAAAAAATAATACCTGGCTACCATGGCCATTACGAGAAGAATCCCCGTGGAATACAGAAGGGTAAGACCTCCCCAGACCTTCATAAAGCCCAGGGCCAGGGCGGGTTGCGGCGTGAGAAAACCCAGGAGAAGGATCAGGGAATAAAGGGGCGAGGTTTTTCTTGCGGAAAAAACGGACCAGACCACCGCCACGGCTGCGGCCACGGAGGAATAGAAAAGGGTCCTCAGAAAACTACCTCCCCCCGCAGACACCGCCCGGAAAAAGGTCTTCGGTTCCATGGCCCTGTGGAGAAGCCCACCCATGGGAAGGAGAAGAAAAAGCGAAAAACTCCCCACCAGAAAAACTAAAATCGGTATCCGGAACACCCCGGGAGAAAACCGGAGGCCACCTTTCAAGGGAGAGAAAACCCTAAATCCCCTTCTAAGCAGGGAATACTCCACCGCCAGTATAACCATGCCCACCGCCAGAAGTGGCAGGGAAGCCGCCAACCCGGCCCTCATGTCGTAGAAGGCGGAAAATCGGACCAGAACCTGGTACGAAACGGTGTTCACCCCCAGGTAGGTGGGAACTCCCAGTTCAGAAAAGGCGAGAAGAAACACCAGCAGGGCTCCGGTGATGGCCCCTCCCCTGGACCTGGGGAGGGTTATCTTCCAGAGAACCCTGAGGGGAGAAGTCAAAAGCAAAGCCGCCTCTTCCTCCTCCCTGGAGACCGAGGAAAGGGCGGAAAGGACCAGCCAGAAAACCACAGGGTAAAAACACCCGGTGAGAACGAACACTACTCCGGTTTTTGAAAAAAGCAAGGCGGAATACCGGGAGGGGATAAGGTAGGACCATCCTAAGGCAAATTGATAGGGAAGGAAGAAAAGGGGGATGGTAAGCAAAAGGCTCATCGTCCTTCTGTAGGGCAACAAAAGCCTGGAAACGAAGAGGGCCATGGCAATCCCCAGCCCGGAGGAAAGCAAAGAGGTGAAGCCCCCGATGATAAGACTGTTTTCCAGGGCCTGGAGGAAATCCTTCTGCTGAAAAAGGGTTTTAAGGGAAGAAAGGGTCCCGGGGAAGGAAAGAAAAACCCCTCCCAGGGGAAAAACTATGAGAAGAACCGGGAGGGCCCAGGAAAACCCTTTTTTCAGAAGTTTGAAACCCATCCCTTCAGCCAGGGCAAAATCTCCTCCATTTTTCTGCCCACGGCGGAGTAATTCACTTCCATGGTCTTTAGACGGGATATGGGGGGAAGCCCCCGGGGAGGTTCCACCCCGGGATGGAGGGGGATCTGCCGGCATGTGGCCCGGGCCAGCATACCTTCAACCTCCGGGGAAAGCAAAAAATCCACCATCATCCTGGCCTCCTCCGGATGGGGAGCCCCCTTTATCATGGCCACGGCGTTGGGCATGAAAAGGGTCCCATCGCCGTCCTGGTCAGGGATTACCATCTTCACGGGATAGCCCTGCTCCACCGCGGAAAAGGCGTCATCGTTGTCCACGAAGCCGAATTTCACCTTGCCCAGGGCCACCCACCGGGCCACCTCCCCGTTGGAGGAAGCGAGACGAAGGCCGTTGGCCTTTATTTCTTCCAGAAATTTCCTGGCCTTCCCGTCGCCCCAGAGGACGAAAAGGGCCGCCACATGGAAGGAGGTGGTGCCGAAAAGAGGATTGGCCAGGGCAAACTGACCCTTCCACCTTTCCTTCAGCATGTCTTCCATTCCCCGGGGATAATCTTCCTCCTTCACCAGGTCCGTGTTAACCAGAATAACCCTTATCCTTCCGGAAAAACCCGTCCAGTATCCCTCCGGGTCCCTGAACTTGTCAGGGATTCCGCTGGAATTTGGGGAAACATAAGGCTGAAGAATACCCTTCCTCTTCAAAATCTCCACCCTAAGGGGATCGTTGGACCAGAAAACATCGCAACGGGGGTGTTCTTTTTCGGCCAGAAGTCGGTTAACCAGCCCAGTGGACTTGGTTTCCTCGGTGTCGAAGACCATCTTCACCCTGATCCCCGTTTTTTCCTGAAACCTCTTTAGAACGGGTTCGGAAAAGACCTGGTCGGTGGAGGTGTAAACCACCACCTCCCTATCCCTTTTTCCGCAACCCATAAAGAGCAGCCCAAGAAGAAAAAGAAGAACCAGTTTCTTCATTGAACCTCCTCAACCTTCAGGTCGTCAAACCTGGTGCTGGCATCGGCCTTGGTCCAGAGACCGAATTTCCCCGGCTCATTGAAGATCCGGACGGTGGCCTGAAGTTTCAGTTCCCCATCAAAATAACATTTTATCTGGTCGCCCCTGTGGACCACCCTCACGGTATGCCAGGCCTGAGGATCGGCCTTGAGCCTCGCCGAGCGGAGCATTCTCCTGTGGCCGTTTCTCACATAGTAAAGCCTGAAATTGTCCTCCAGGGGGTTCCAGCGCACCACATAGTAGTTGTCTTTGTCCTTCGCCCTCCACATGACTCCGCCTCCCTGGTCCTCCCTGCCTTTGAAGGCCTTGAGATGAACCGAAATGTCCAGGTCCTTCAGGGAAGCATTTTCGTAAATCAAAAGGTTGAAGCAGGCCCCGTGGTTGGTGCGGGGGTCGGGTTTTACAAGGAGGGCGTTGGGCTGAGAGGGGGCAGTGGGGTCTTTGATTACCTCCCATTGGGAAAGGGTCCCACGATCGGCGGTTTGGGCAGGGGAAAACCCCGGAGGCAGAGCGTTGCCTTCGTCAAAGTTGAAATACAACCGGGTGCCTCCAAAAACGGTGAAGACCAGAAACATGGATAAAGCCAGCAGGCCCATTTTTTTCATCCTGCACCTCCGTATAAATTTAAGGAATGCGAGGAAAATTCCTCCCCCTCATTTAACCAGCAAAACTTTGGAATTTCAAGTGGGATCACTATAATAAAAAACTATGAAGAAAACGGCTCTGAGCCTCCTGATCCTTTTACTCCTTCTGGGATGCGGCGGAAAACCAGAACTTCCCCAGGACCACCTCACATGGACATGGGAGGAGGACCAGACCTGCGCCGGCGGCGAGAACATATGGGGAGGCTTCGTGGAAACCCAGGAGGGTTACCGGGCCAGGAAAACCATATCGGCCTTTGCCCTGTGGAGAAAAACCCCTCCCCGAAAAATCACCCTGGTCTACAAAAACCGGGGCAAGTTTCCCGTGAAGTTAACGGTGAACGGTGCAGAGGTAACCAGCCTTCCCCCCTCCTCCACCTTCAGGAAAATAACGGTATCCTCCCCCCTCCTTCAACGGGGCCTGAACATCGTGGGATTCATAAGGAGGAAGAACCGGGAATTCGTGGTGAAAAAACTTTGCTTTTCAGAAGGGCGGGGAAAAAACTTCGTCCTGGAAAGGAACGAAGTCCTTTTCATACCCTCTGAGGGGGGAACCCTATCCTTTAAACTCTCCGGAAGGGGAAGGGCCCGGGTGGTGGTCCACGGGGGAAGGGATTTTCAGGAGGAGAAGGTCTCTGCGGTGAAATGCCCCGTGGGATTTTTTCCCCGAAAATTTGAGTTCACGGAAGGGGAACCCTTCCTGCTGGAAATAAGGGTGGAGAAGGGAAGTTTTAAACTCATGGATTTCTCCCGGAAAGTTTCGGAAAGGAACCCTGCCCCTCTTCCCCGACGCCTTTTCCGAAAACCCTATCCCGACATATACATTTTTCTGATAGACGCCTGCCAGGCCTCCCACCTGAGCCTTTACGGCTATCCCAGGAAGACCTCCCCCAACATTGACCGCCTGGGTGAGGAAAGTCTGGTGTTTGAAAACGCCTACACCACGGCTTCCTTCACCAGGGCCGCGGTGGCCTCCATTTTTTCCGGATTCTTTCCCGATCACCACAAGGTGCGGGTCCTTAGGGCGGCCCTGGATCCCCGCCTCCTTCTCCTCCCGGAATTTCTTAAGGCCAGGAGATACACCACCTCCATCTTCACCGCCTCGGCCAATGTTTCCGCCAGTTTTGGCTTCTCCCAGGGTATAGACGAATTCTTCGGTTATTACGGCAGGTGGAGCAACAAAACCAGCGGTAAAATGGCAGAGGACTTCCTGAACTGGATTTTTCGCCGGCCCTCGCCGAAGTTCTCCTACATCCACTTCATGGAACCGCACTTCCCCATAATTCCTCCTCCCCCCTTCAAAAACATGTTCAAAAAAAGACCCTCAAAAAAGCCGGTCCTTAAGAGTCTGCGCCTAAAAAAGGATTTCACCCCGGAGGAGGTTCAGGATGTGGTAGACGACTACGACTCCGCCATAGCATACATAGACAGCGTTCTGGGAAAAATCTGGGACAGGATGAGGAGAAGGGGATCGTTTAAAAACTCCATGATCTTTTTCCTTTCTGACCACGGAGAAGCCCTCTACGAACACGGAGCCTTCGGTCACGGTGCCGTGGTTTACGAGGAGATGACCCACATCCCCCTGGTGGTTAAATTCCCCTCCTACATGGGAATAAAGGGAAGGGTGAAGGCCCTGGTCCAGCCCACGGACATCTTTCCCACCGTAGCCTCCCTCTTCGGCGTGAACCTTCCCCTGGACGGAAGGTCCCTCCTGGAGGCCAAGGCCAGAAGGGAGGTGGGAAATGAAATTGCCGTGGTCAGGAACTTCTTGAATCCGGGAGCCTACGGTCTAAGGTGGAGGAATTACTACTACATCATTGACATGAACGGGTTTAAGGAAAAACTCTTTAAAATTCAAGGGCATCCGCAGAGGTCCTATACCTACAAAAACCCTCTGCTTACCCTATATCTGCGGGGAAGGTTTTTTAGGTGGTTGAAAAAATATCAGAACCTTTCTCTGACCGGAAGAAAACTCAGCCTTAAGAAACTATCCCACCGGGAACTTGAGAACCTAAGGTCCCTGGGCTACATAAAATAAGGTTTAAATCCCCAGGTTTTCCAGTATGTAGAGAAGGGGATTTACCGCCTTCCCGTAAACATGAACCTCGTAATGGAGGTGGGGACCGGTGCTTCTTCCGCTGGAACCAACATAACCTATGACATCGCCCCTCTTAACCCTCTGTCCGGGTTTAACCAGAATGCGGGAAAGGTGACCGTAGAAGGTGGTGAAGCCGAAGCCGTGGTCCACTTCCACCCAGCGGCCCAACCCACCCCTCTGATAGCCGGTTCTGAGCACTATTCCCTTGGCGGTAACATAAACCTTCTGACCTATGGGGGCTGAGATGTCTATGCCCTTGTGGAACATCCTCCTTCCGGTGAAGGGGTCCCTGCGGTAACCGAAGCCCGAGGTCAAGTATCCCCGGGTGGGCCATATGGAGGGGGTGGACGAAAGCAGGTCCTGTTGCTCCTTGAAGAATTTGTAGAGAATTTCAAAGTTAACATCCAGATCCTGGGCCATTTTCTTGAGTTTTTTCATCTTTACCACTACTTTCTGAGGGTCCGTATTGGCCGGAAGGGGCTTGGTGATGGCCCCGATGTCCAGGCCTCCACCTATTCCGCCCACTTCCCTGAGCGCATAGGGCGCTTCCAGTCCAGCAATGGTGTTCAATTTCTTGGCGTAATCCTTGAAAACGGAAAGTTTGAAGTGAAGTTCCTGGGCGTCCTTCTGGAGTTTGACCACGGTGTTCTTTAATTTTAAGTTTTCAGACTCCAGCATCTTCAGCCTTGCCCTTCTGAAACTCAGGCCCAGATAGTCCACGAACATCACCAGGCCCGCCAGCACTGCGATTCCTGCAACCACGAGGATTCTTTTAAGTTTCTTTCTTTCAATGGAATAAACCCTGGGGGAGGCATCTTCTTTGGGTATTATCCATATACTTAAATAGTCCTTCATAGTTTCCTTTTTACCACAAGGAATATCTTATTGTCAACTATATTATAATCTTTATCTGGAGGTGCTAAAAAATGACTCAGATGGAAAGGGCCAGAAAAGGGGAAATAACCCCTGAAATGAAGGAAATATCCCGGCAGGAGCAAATAGATGTGGAGGTTCTGGCTGAGAGGGTTGCCCGGGGCACGGTGGTGATCCCCGCCAACATAAACCACAAAAACCTCAAGCCCATAGGCATAGGCCAGGGGCTTAAAACCAAGGTGAACGCCAACCTGGGAACCTCCATGGACTTTCCCCGCATAGAACCGGAACTGCGCAAGTTGAAAATAGCCCTGGAAGCCGGGGCCGATACTGTAATGGACCTGTCCACCGGCGGGAACCTCAACCGAAACAGGAAGAAAATTATTGAAGAATCCTGGAGGCCGGTGGGAACGGTGCCCATATATCAGGCGGCCATAGTGGGAATTTCCCGGCGAGGCTCAATAGTTGAGATGACCCCCGACGATCTCTTTGAGGTCATTGAAATGCACGGCAGAGACGGGGTGGACTTCATCACGGTCCACGCAGGACTTACCCTCTCGGGTTTGGAAAAAATCCGGAGGAAGGAGAGGGTCATGGACATAGTCTCCCGGGGAGGAGCCTTCCTGGCGGGATGGATGCTCCACAACGGCAAGGAAAATCCCCTTTATACCGAGTTTGACAGGCTCCTGGAAATAGCGAAGAAATACGATATGACCTTAAGCCTGGGGGATGGGCTGCGGCCCGGGGCCATAGCCGACGCCACCGATGCCGCCCAGTTGGACGAACTCATGGTCCTGGGAGAACTGGTGAAAAGGTCCAGGGAGGCCGGCGTTCAGGCCATGGTGGAAGGCCCCGGCCATGTTCCCATGGACCAGATTGAGGTGAACATAAAACTTCAGAAAAGGCTGTGCCACGGGGCTCCCTTCTATGTCCTCGGTCCCCTGGTAACGGATATAGCCCCGGGCTACGACCACATAACCTCCGCCATAGGGGGAGCCATCGCCGCCGCCGCCGGGGCTGACTTCCTCTGCTATGTAACCCCGGCGGAGCACCTGGGACTTCCCGACGAAGAGGCGGTAAAGGAAGGGGTCATAGCCGCAAGAATAGCCGCCCACGCCGCAGACCTGGTGAAGGGAGTAAAGGGAGCCTGGGAATGGGACCTGGAAATGTCCAAAGCACGGAGGGCCCTGGATTGGGAAACCCAGAGAAAACTCTCCATTGACCCCCAGAAGTTTGACCTTATAAGGTCCCAGAGGGGAACCCAAACCGACGCCTGCTCCATGTGCGGAGACTACTGCGCCCTCAAAATAGTGGACTTCTACCTGGGCATCAAAAGGGACAAGTACACCGCCCAATTGTGATGGAAGTAAGGTTTCTGGGGGTTCGGGGAAGTTACCCCGTGAGCGGTCCCAGGTTCAGTAAGTACGGCGGAAACACTACATCCATATTGATAAACTCCGGCGATACTTCCTTGATAATAGACGCAGGAACCGGCATCACCGGGCTGGCCGATAAAAACAACTTCCGGGAGAATGTGGTCCTCCTCTTCACCCACTACCATCTGGACCACATCCTCGGCCTTCCCTTCGCCTCTCTCCTCTACTCCGAAGGTTTCCGGAGAAAAATGTTCGGCCCGAACTTCGGGAATTTCTCAGTAAAGGAGGCCCTGGAGGTCCTTTCCAACCCCAAACTCCTTCCCTTCAAAATCTCGGACCGGATGCTGGAGACCCGAATACTCCCCGTGGAGGGAAAATTTTCGGAGGGGAACTTCAGGGTTTTTCCACTGTATTCCAGAAACCACCCCCTGGACGGGGTTATGCTCTACCGAATTGAAGCCGAAGGGAAAAGTCTGGGCATTGCCACGGATTACGAGGTGGGGAAGGACCGCTCCGGCGTGTCTGAATTCTTCTCCGGGATGGACCTCCTGATCCACGACGCCCAGTACACCCAGGAGGAATACACAACCCGTAAGGGCTACGGCCACAGCACCGAAATCACCGCAGCGGAAATGGCCGCCGAAAGCCGGGTATCCAAACTCGTCCTGTTTCATTTTGACCCGTTCCACACGGACTCCTGCGTGGATGCCCAGGAGAGAAGAGCCCGGGAGGTCTTCCCAGAAACTCTGGCGGCCCGGGAAAATATGAAGATAGAACTTTAAAATGTCTTCCTCCCCGGTGAGGCTCACGAACTGCTCTCCTCAACTGGCCCTGATTTACGCAGGAAAATTTCCAGGAAAACTCCTCCTCATAGTTCCCAACGATTACCGCTTTGAGGAAGAATACGCCCTTTTTGGGGGAAGAAGGGCGGTTTTTATTCCTTCCCCCAGGGAGGAATTCTTCTCCCCCCTCCCCCAATCTCCCCGGGCAGTGGCAAAAAAATTAAAGGTCCTCTGGAGGGTTTCCCAGGGTCTGGAAGACCTGGTTGTTGCCACGGTCTCCTCCCTTTTCCACCTTCCTTCTCTGGAAAAAATCTCATCCTCGGTCCTATCCCTGCATCGCAACGAAGAATTTGAACAGGAACTTCTTGTCCTTCACCTCCAGGAACTGGGATACAGGGAGGTGGACTTCGTCAGGGAAATAGGGGAGTTCAGCGTGAGGGGTGGAATCCTGGATTATTTTTCCGGATGGGAAGATGCCCCCACCAGGCTGGAATTTTCCGGAGACAGGGTGCTTTCCATAAGGGAATTCAACCCCTCCACCCAGATTTCGGACCGGGAACTCAAGGAGGCGATAATAGGACCCTACCGGGAATTCGGAAGGGACGAACTTGAAAAAATCCAACGGGAATTCGCTCATTTCACCTCCGCCGGCGAGGAAAATGGGGAAATAATAGGACTCCTCTCCCGTTATTCAAAAAAATACCCCGAAGTCTTCAAGGATTTTGCCACGGGAATTTTCAACCGCACGGATATAGAAAACTACCTTGAAGAGGAAAGGGAAAGGGCCGAAAAAAGCCCTCTGCCCTATCCTGACCCCTTCTCCCTCCTTCCCCTTCCCGATGAGCCTGCCATGGAATTCTGCTGTCAGGAAGGGTCAGTGGAGGATTTCTCCCTCCTTCCCAGGGCCAGGGGCGGAATGGAAGCATGGAGAAAATGGTTGTCCTCGGAAAAAAATGCGGGAAAAAGGATAATCCTTGCTGCGGAATTTAGGGGCCTTGAATTTGCGGAAAAATCCCCCGTAAAACTGAAAAGGGGCTTTCACCTGGGAAACCTCCTGGTTATAGGCGAAGAAAACATACCCGGCCCCAGACAGGCTCCCACGGAAAAGATAAAAAGGCTTCGGAGGGCGGTTTTCAATCTGGAGGCGGGCAGGCCCGTGGTTCACGAAGACTACGGAATAGGAATTTTCCAGGGTTTGGTTTCGTATCAGGGAGAACTGGAGGGGGATTTCCTGGAGGTGGAGTTCGCCGGAGGAGAAAAACTCTACATACCCGTGGAAAAATCCTTCAAACTCCACCCCTATAACCTGCCTCCGGAGGCGGAGGTAAAACTTGACAGACTATCCTCTCCCCGCTGGAAAAACCTCAAGGCCAGGGTGCGGCGCAGCATCCAGGCCCTGGTGGAATCCATGGTGAGGCTCTACGCCGAAAGGAAAGCCAGGGAAGGCTTCGCCTTCAAAGACGACCCCATGCTTCAAGATTTCGTCTCCGACTTTCCCTACGAGGAGACTCCGGACCAGACCAGGGCATGGATGGAGGTCAAAGAGGACCTCATGGCCCCCTACCCCATGGACAGGTTAATCGTGGGGGATGTGGGCTTTGGAAAAACGGAGATAGCCATGAGGGCAGCCTTCATGGCGGTGCTCAACGGAAGACAGGTGGCCCTTCTGGCTCCCACCACGGTCCTGGCCCTTCAGCACTACAGAACCTTTTCAGAGAGGTTTAGAAGGTTTCCGGTAAAAATCGCCATGCTCTCAAGAATGGTCACGAAAGCCCGCCAAAGGAAAATTCTGGACGAACTGGCCCGGGGAGAAATAGACATAATAATCGGAACCCACAAACTCCTCGCCCAGGAGGTGGGTTTTAAAAACCTGGGGCTTTTAGTGATAGACGAAGAGCAAAGGTTCGGGGTGAAGCAAAAGGAAAAACTCCGACAGATGAAAAAGGATGTTAACTGCCTCACCCTCACCGCCACTCCCATCCCCAGGACCCTGAGTTTGGCTCTTTTCTCGGTGTGGGACATCTCCTTGATCCAGACTCCTCCCCGGGGCAGAAAGAGCGTGGAAACCTTCGTTCTGCCCTTCAGAAAGGAGGTCTTCACCCGGGCCATAAAGCACGAACTGGAAAGGGAAGGCCAGGTTTACATAGTGATGAACCGCATTGAAGAAATTCCATTCTGGCAGAGGTTTATTCAGGAAGAATTTCCTCATCTTCCTCTTCTGATTCTTCACGGACAGATGAAACCCACGGAAATAGAGAGGGGAATCATTGATTTTATGGAAGGCAAGCACCCCGTTCTTCTCACCACAACCATAATAGAAAACGGAATAGACATTCCCAATGTGAACACCCTCATAGTCCTCAGGGCCGAAAATCTGGGGCTTGCCCAACTCCACCAATTGAGGGGAAGGGTGGGAAGGTCCCACCGAAAGGCCTATGCGTATTTTTTCGTCCACGGCACTTCCCACGGGGAAAAGGCCCGGCGGAGGCTCAGGGCCATAAGGGAACACGCCTCGCTGGGGTCGGGTTTTGCCATTTCCATGGCGGACTTGAACATAAGGGGAGGGGGCACCCTGTTTGGGACAGCCCAGCACGGGCACTTAGCGGAACTGGGCTACGATTATTACCTAAAACTTCTGGAAGAGGAGATAAGCAGGGTTTCCGGGGAATCCCCCCGTCCGCAGATAAACCTGGGCTTCAACCTGAGGATTCCTCCGGATTATATAAAGGATCCTCTGGAAAGGGTTAACTACTACCGGGAAATAACCTCAGTGAGGAGCGAAGAGCAACTGGAGGAAATAAGAAAAGAAATGGAAGACAAATACGGAAAAATTCCTCCCCCGGCCCGGGAAATCCTCTCCCTGGGAAGGGTTTCCGCCCTGGCCACCACCTGCGGAATCGCCCTACTGGAAAAAAGGGGCAGGGAACTGTTTATAGAATTCAGAGAGGAACCCGATCCCTCCAGGTTATATCAATTCCTTAAAGAACGGGACGGTCGGTTTTACGAAAGAGGAATAATTCTCCCCGGACCCTCCTCTGTATTTCAGGTGGAGGAAATCCTCAGGGCTCTCGTGAAAGCATTAACATAAAAAAAGGGGGGGCAATGCCCCCCGCCGTCGGTAAGGGAGGTTACTCCTTAACTTCTATCTTTATCTGCTTGGGCTTGGCCTGCTCCTTCTTGGGCATGATCACCTTCAAAATTCCCTTCTTGTATTCGGCCTTGATCTTGTCGGTCTTGATGTTGGGAGGAAGGGTAAAGGACCTCTGGAAGGCTCCGTAGAACCTCTCCATTCTGTAGTAATTCTCCTCCTTCCTCTCCTCCTCAAACTTCCTCTCGCCGCGGATGGTAAGAACATTGTCCTCCACCTTGATCTCTATGTCCTTCTCGTTCATCCCGGGAAGTTCCGCTTCCAGCACTATGGCATCGTCGGTCTCGTAGATATCCACCGCCGGGGTCCAGGTGGCGGCTGCCAGTTCCCTTCCCCTGAGGCTTTCCTCAAAAAGTTGGTCTATCCTATCCTGAAGTGCCTGAAGTTCCTTGAAAGGATCCCATTTGAGAATCGCCATGACTCACCTCCTTTTTCTTATTTTCTTAGTCCATTTATATTATATAACCTTAGTCTGATTTTGTCAAGTCTTTTTTTGATTTTTACCGGAATATCCTCTTTCCCTTGCCCAGGGAAAGGGCGGACCGGTATTTCTCCAGAAGAAATTTTCTGGCCTCCTCCACGGCCCACCGGACCTCCCTTCCCCTCACCATCAGGGCGAGGATTGCCGACGAGAGCAGACAACCCGTGCCGTGGACTTCGTAGGGGAAAACCACCTCCGGAGGAAACTTTACGACCTCTCCACGGTGGCACAGATAGTCCACCTTATCCCTGCTGTGTCCCCCCTTCAGAAATACGCTTATCCCGAATTTCCGGTGGAGGCCCGTGCAGAGTTCCTGGGGGGAACCCTCTTTCCCCAGGAGTTCTGCCGCCTCGGGAATGTTGGGGGTTACCAGATCAAACCTGGAAATCAATCCCCTCAGCCTTGAAACCGGGGAAACCTTTAGACCCCCTGCCCGGATTATCGGATCCAGAACCCGGGGCCCCTCCACCCTCTCCATAATCTCTTCCAGGATTCTCCACGAATTCCCCACAATACTGACCTTCAGGCCGGAGAACTTCATTTCCCTGAGGGGTTCAAATCCCTCACTTATCCACCGCCCGGGAAAGAAGATGGCCTTCTTTACTCCGGAAGGGTCCTGGGGAAGGATCCCCGTGGGAATTCCCACGGCCTTGACCCCGAAACCCTGAAGAACCCCGAGGTCCAGGGTAAACCCGGCCCCGTTTAAGGGGTCTATCGCCGATAGGACGAAGGCAATTTTAACCACAGATAAACATCCTCCATGTGTCTGGCGTAAAAATCGGCCCTGCACCTCCCCGCTTCCAGCAATCCCCGGGGGGTAAGCACCAGAATCTTCACGGCCCCGGGTCGGGCGAGAAAGTCCTCGCACTGGTCCGTTATCATCACCTCAGAGTCAAGGTTTATCTCCCTTATCTTTTGAGGCAAAGAAAATCTTGAAAAAACTCTCACCGGTTCAAAATGTGTATGGCCCTGCCCTCCACGGCCATGGCCGCTTCCATGAGGGCTTCGCTCACGGTGGGGTGAACATGAACGCTCTCAGCCAATTGAGATACCTTCAAGCCCTCCTTTATGGCCAGGGATGCCTCGTTTACGATCTCCGAGGCCCCGGGTCCAAGGATCTGAACCCCCAGAAGTTTCCCGTCCTCCCCGGCCAGCACCTTCACCATACCGGATCCTTCTCCCACGGAAACCGCCCTGCCGTTGGCCCCCATGGGGAATTTTGCCTTTTTGAAGGCCAACCCGCGACGCCTGGCCTCGGTTTCGGTAAGGCCCACGGAGGAAAACTCAGGATGGGAGAAAACCGCCATGGGAATTACCTCCGGCCGGGAGACTTCCCTTCCCGCCAGGGATTCCACCACGAAAACCCCTTCGTGATGGGCCTTGTGGGCCAGGAGCGGCGGACCGGCCAGGTCCCCTATGGCAAAAACCCCCTCCAGGGAAGTCCCAAGGCGGTGGTCTGTAAGTACAAAGCCCCTGGGATCAAGGTCCACCCTGCCCTGAAGTTCCCTTGAATTGGGCTTTCTGCCCACCGCCACCAGAACATATTCCCCCTCCAGGGTTCTATCCCCCTTCAACCAGAGCCTTACCCCATCCCTTCCCACCTCTGCCCTTTCCACCGGCGATGAAGTAAGGACCTCCACCCCTATGTCCTTCATGGCCCTGATGAGGAAGGAGGCCATGTCCCTGTCCATGGCTCCGCCCAAGGGAGTGGTCAGGGCTTCCACCACCGTAACTTCAGAGCCCAGAAGGGAAAAGGCCGTGGCCATTTCCAGACCTATGGCCCCTGCCCCCACCACTAAAAGCCTCCGGGGAATCTTCTGGAAGAAAAGAAGTTGGGAGGAAGAAAGGACCCTATCGCCGAAGGGAAGCACGGGGAGTTCTGCGGGATGGGCCCCCGTGGCAAGAATAACCCACCTGCCCTCCAGAATTCTGCCTTCCACCTCCACCTTCCCGGAACTCACCAGGCTTCCTTCCCCTTTTACCACCTCCACGCCGCTGCGCTCCAGCAAATACTCCACACCTCCCACCAGTTTTTCCACGGCTCCCCTCACATGGCCCTGGATTTTCTCCCAATCCACCCCGAAATTTCCCACCACCAGGCCAAGATCCTCTCCCCTCTTGAGGGTAAGAATCCCCTCGGCGGCATGAAGAAGGGCCTTGGTGGGAATACACCCTTCGTTGAGACAAACCCCTCCCACCCTTTTTCTCTCCACCAGGGTAACTTCCATTCCCAGTTGAGTTGCCCGCAGGGCTGCGGAGTAACCCCCGGGACCTCCGCCCAGAATTACGAGGTCTTTCATTCGTCCTCCTTGAAAACTATGGCCCTGAAGGAATACAGCCTGGCCCCCTTCCTCCAGCAATCCCTTTCCACTCCCGCCTTGAGGCAAACCGCCGAGAGAAAGGTTATACGATCCCAGCCCTCCTCCACCGGAACCTGGGGAAGGAGAACGCCCTGGGCTCCCCGGTAATTGACTATCAAACCGTCCCTTCCCACCACCACCTGGGAGGGTTTCACGGGCTCCGGCGGAGTTAGAACGGAAATCTCTATTTTTACCCGGGGAAACTCTTTTTTGGTCAACGGGGGAAACCTGGGGTCCCTGAAGGCAGCGGCCCGGGCCACTTCGGCGGTGGCCCTATAAAGGGGCTTGACGGGTAAAATGTATCCGATGCACCCCCTAAGTTTTCCCTTTATTTTCAGGGTGACAAAGACCCCCCGGGGCTCCTTCAAAGCCTCCCAGGGAGGAGGCGGTGGTTCGTAGGTTTTTCCCTCCAGGGCCGTTTTAATGGCCTCCCGGGCCAATTTTATAAGGTAGTTCTTTTGTTCCTTCGTAAGGGAAAATCCGGTGGAGGGCCTTTCGCCCCTGCTGGCCTTCAGAAAGGCCACCGAAGAGTATCCCACCACCCTCCGGGTGCCGGCTCCAGCATCGGCGGAGGTTCCGTGCTTCAGAAGCACTGCACTGTTCACCCCCAATTTGAGCAGGATCTCTTCCCCCAGGGCTATGGCCGAGGCTCCACAGGCTTCGTATTCCCCCCTGAGGGCTCCCCAGAGGAAGGACGCCGGTTTGAGGGAAAGGAGAGCCTTCAGGGTCCTTTTATCCCTGGCGTTGCACTCCTCAAGGGAATGGTAATGGGAAAGGTCCGAGGAGATAACCAGAAGAAAATTCCTCTTCCTGAGGAGGTCGGCGAATTTTTCCGCCGAGGGAAGAAGGCTTTGGGGATAATAGGGCCCTATGACGATGGGCACAATTCTAAACCCTGGCTTTAAAACCCTTTGAAGGAAGGGGAGTTCCACCTCCAGGGAATGCTCCCTCTGATGATATTTTTCCGAAAAGAAATACCCTATTTTCTTCTTCACCAATTTTCTGGCGAACTCCCTGTCCAGGGGAACCTTTCCCAGGGGAGTTTCCCAGAACTCCGCCGGGGAGACTGCTCCGCCCCGGAAGGGATAAAAATGGGAAGGGCCCAGCAGGATAACCAGGTCGTAGTCCTTTCCCTTCACCGTCTTGAAGCCGTAGGCGGCCACCTCCCCGGAATAAACATAACCCGCATGGGGAACCTGAATTCCCAGGACCTCCCCTTCCAAGTTGAGGGCTGGAACCCGCTCCAGAAAGGAATCCACCGCCCGTCGGAGTTGGGAAGTTGTGGCAGGATAAAAACTCCCCGCCACATAGGGGGGTCTGGTGGAGGCAACCGCCAGGGAGAAAAAGAGGAGAAGAAACAGTCTCCTCATCTTAGAAACTATAGCCTGCGCTCAGGGAAAAATACGGCCCGTGGAATACGGGGGAAAAACCTCCCAGGTCCTTCGCCCCATCGCCCAGGTCATCCCGGTAATTGGATGGGAAGCGATAGGTGACCTTTCCCCACCAGGTATCTACACTTACCTCCTTGATGAACCACTCCCCGGACCAGGCTTGGCTGTCCTGATTGCTGTATCCGGAAGAATCACTCACCGAAGAATTGAGGGAGGAATCCCCCTTGACGGAAAAAACCTTCAAAAAGAAGTATCCAGCCCTAAGGTTAAGGCTGAACCTCCCCTTGCTCAGCACGGGGATCTCCAGGCCGGAGTATCCGTACATGCCCGGGCCCTTTCCATCCATGGAGAAATCGTCCTTTACCTCAAGCCAATAGGTACCCAGGCTCATCCTCCCGGTAAGTTTATTCAGATAAGAAAGATTAACATAGGCGAATCCCAGGGAAGCCTCCAGGTTCATCCGAAGCCTTCCCCTGGCGAAAACCTGCTTGACGGCGCCAAAGCCCAACCCCACCAGGGAAGCCTTGAGTTCAAAGGGAGAGTAATTATAATCCACCGTGGAGGTGGATCCGTCGGAAAACTTGAGATGATAGGAATAGGAGGTGGAAGTTCTGGCTGATGCGGAAAAATAGGAAACCTCCCCAAAAACATCAAATGAGCCCATCCTGCGGGAGACCCTGAGGGCCACGGGAAGGGTGAATTTAAGTTCCTTAAAGTTTCCCTTCTGAGCGGAATAGGAGGATAGAAATCCGGAGGTCTTTTGAAACTCCGCCCAGGTCTCGTTGTTGAACTTCAACCACTCTTCCTCGTAGGAAACGAAGGAATTGAGGTCCCCGTAATTCCCCAAGAATCCCCCCAGGGAAAGTTTTACCTTCCATCCGGAGGCAAAGGAAAGGGAAATTATCATCAAACTTAAAGCAAGTTTTCTCATGGGAAAAATTTTATTACATAGGCCCTCATTTGACAAGTTAAAATAAAGTTTCTATTATTATTGAAAGGAGGCTTTAAATGAGTGTGAAGATTATCTTAGGAGACACCAGTCCCATTACCAAGAAGGTCTTTAGTTTGTCCCTGGATTCTCCAGACTACCTTTTAATTTTCGCCGAGGATGAGGAAAGCCTGAAAGAGGTGGTCGTTAAGGAAAACCCACAGGTGGTCGTCCTTTCGTCCAACATCACTCCCCAGTTAAACCACCTGGTCCAGGAAATCTCCCGGATCAACCCCTCCATAAATGTCCTCGTTTTAAAAAGCCCCTTTGAAAAAATGGAGGTGGAGGAGGGAGAAAATGTCAAGATTTTCATAAAGCCCGTGCCCAGCAGCAAGATAAAACAATACATGGAATCGCTGAAGGCCCAACTGCCGGACCAGGAAACACCCCAGCCCGAGGAGGAAGAAGAGACCATATACGAAGAGGAAGGCCTCCCCGAAGAGGACGAACTCAGCGAGGAGGAACTTCAGGCCACCACCTGGGAGAGCCACACCTCTGAAGAAGCCTTTTCTGACGAAGACATCTTCCCCGAAGAGGAAGAACTGGAACAGGAAGAGGTCTTTGAAGAACCCACCGAGGAAACCCTGATCCACGAAGAACTCGTCCAGGAAGAGGAGGAACGGGAAGAGATTCTGGAGGAGGTAGCCGAACCGGCGGTGGAAAGGAAGTTCGTCGAGGAAGGTGAAGCCGCGGTGAAGGAGACCGTCTCCGAAGTTAAGGAAAAGGTGAAAGAGGTTCTCGCCAGGGCGGAAGGAGCCCACAGCCTCCTGGAAAAAGGCGCAGAACCCGAAGAACCCACCCTGAAGGCGGAAGCCCAGGAACCTCAACCCACCCGGGAAACCCCCGTGGAGGTGAAAACCGCCGAGGAAAACCCCCCGGTTTCCGCAGAAATCCCCAGGGAGGTAATAGAGAAAATAGCCTGGGAGGTCATTCCTCCCCTGGCGGAGAAGATTCTCCGGGAAGAAATACAGAAACTCGTCAAAAAACTGGAAGAAAGTTAATCCACACCCTGCGGAGGGATTAATGGAAAAATCCTTCAACCCCAAGGACTTTGAAGAGAAATGGTACAGATTCTGGAAGGAAAACGGATTCTTTGAGGCGGATCCCACCTCCTCCAGGCCAAAGTTTTCCATGGTCATCCCTCCCCCCAATGTCACCGGGGTTCTCCACATGGGTCACGCCCTGGTCTTCACCCTTTACGACATAATCGCCCGCTGGAAGAGAATGCAGGGTTACGATACCCTCTGGCTTCCGGGCACGGACCACGCCGGAATAGCCACCCAGGTGGTGGTGGAGAGAAAATTAAAGGAAGAGGGAAAGACCAAGGAAGATCTGGGAAGGGAAGAATTTCTCAAAAAAGTCTGGGAGTGGGTGGAAAAATCCGCCAAAACCATAAATTACCAGATGGAAAAACTGGGATGCTCCGTGGATTGGTCCAGATATAAATTCACCCTTTCGGAAGAACTTTCCAGGGCGGTGAAACACGCCTTCGTTACACTCTACAAGGAGGGGTTAATTTACAGGGACTACTACATGGTCAACTGGTGCCCCCGATGCCACACCGCCCTTTCCGACCTGGAGGTGGAACATCGGGAGGAGAAGGGAAAACTCTACTACATAAGGTATCCCTTCAAGGACGACCCGAAGCAGGGAATAGTGGTGGCCACCACCAGGCCCGAGACCATGCTGGGGGACACGGCGGTTGCCGTTCATCCGGAAGACGAAAGATACAGGGATGCGGTGGGGAAAACCCTCGTTCTTCCCCTGGTGGGAAGGAAGATCCCGGTGATAGCCGACGAGGAGGTGGACCCGGAATTCGGCACCGGGGCCGTGAAGGTAACCCCGGCCCACGACCCCGCGGACTTTGAGATGGGCAGGAGGCACGGGCTCCCCATGGTCATAGTAATTGACGACCTGGGAAGGATAACCCAGGAGGGAGGAGACGAGTTCAAGGGCCTGGACCGCTACGAAGCCCGGGAGAAAATAGTGGAGAGATTGAGGGAAGAGGGACTTTTGCTTAAAATAGAAGACCATGTTCACAATGTGGGCCACTGTTATCGCTGCGGAACGGTTATAGAGCCTTATCCCTCCTGGCAGTGGTTCGTCAGAACTAAACCCCTGGCAAAACCAGCCATAAAGGCCGTGGAGGAGGGAAAAACGAGATTCGTCCCCGAAAACTGGACAAAACTTTATTTCCACTGGATGCGCAACATAAGGGATTGGTGCATATCCCGCCAGATATGGTGGGGGCACAGGATCCCCGCCTGGCATTGCCGGGACTGCGGCCACATCACCGTTTCCGAAGAAGAAGTCAAGGTCTGTGAAAAATGCGGAAGTTCCAATGTTCATCAGGACGAGGATGTCCTGGACACCTGGTTCAGTTCCGCCCTCTGGCCCTTTTCCACCCTGGGCTGGCCGGAAAAAACCCGGGACCTGGAAAGATATTACCCCACGGACCTCCTCATCACCGGCTTTGACATAATCTTCTTCTGGGTGGCCCGAATGATGATGATGGGCCTTCACTTCATGAAGGATGTTCCCTTCTACGAAGTCTTCATAAACGGTCTTATCCGGGACGAACACGGCAAGAAGATGAGCAAAATGGCGGGGAATGTGGTGGATCCCCTGGAGATGATAGACAAATACGGCGCCGATGCCCTCAGGTTCACCCTGGCCGTCCAGACCGTCCCGGGCATGGATGTTTCCTTCTCCGAAGGACGCCTGGCCGGATACAAGGCCTTCGCCAACAAGATATGGAACGCCTCCAGGTTCGTGGTAATGAACTACGGAGGAGAATCCACCGAAATAGACCCGTCCAGGCTCAGCCCCTTTGACAGATGGATACTCCACAGAATATCCCGGGTGGCGAAGCAAACCAACGACTCCCTGAAGGAATACAAGTTCTACGAAGCCGCCGAAAGGCTTTACCACTTCGTTTGGCACGAATTCTGCGACTGGTACATTGAAATCTCCAAATTACAGATGGGGGAAAACCGGGAAAACACCCTGGCAGTCCTGGTGAACGCCCTGGAAACCATCCTCCGCCTCCTTCACCCCTTCATGCCCTTCATAACGGAGGAAATATGGCAGAAACTACCTCACCGGGGGAAAAGCATAGCGGTGGCCCCCTACCCCGGCGGAGACGAGTGGAACTTCCCGGAGGTGGTGGAAGATGTGGACCTCTTCAGGGAAGTGGTCTCGGAAATCAGGAGGATCCGCTCCGAGAACAGGATAAACCCCAGGGATAAAATCCGCGTTTCCATAAACCTCAACAACGCCTTCCTGGAAAAACACATAAAGGAAATCTCCGCCCTGGTGGGAGCCAGCGAGGTGGTCCTGGGTTCCTCCTTCGGCAGGGGTTTCAAGGGGGTGGTGAAGGGAGGCGAGGTCTTCGTTCTTCCGGGCCAGGAGGTAAACATTGAAGCGGAGAAACAGAGGGTGGAAAAGGAACTGAAAAAACTGGAGAAGGAGATAGAGAAACTCTCTAAAAGGCTGTCCATGCCGGGATTCCGGGAAAAGGCGCCGGAAGCCGTGGTGCGGAAAACCGAAGAAGCCCTCCGGGAGGCCCAGGAGAAAAGGGCAAAACTGGAGGAATACTACAGGGACCTATGAACATCTTCTATCTTCACCGCTGCATCTCCACCCAGAGGTGGGCCAGGGAAACCAACCAAAGCGGAATCTTCGCCTGCGGAGCCCAAACCCGGGGCGTGGGAAAGGAGGGGCGTCCCTGGTTTTCCGAAAAGGGCCTGGGCCTCTACTTCAGCATATCCACATGGCTTCCCCCGGGAATAGATCCCCTGTCCCTTCCCATCCGCGTGGCCCGGGGTGTGCAGGACTGGTTAGCCTCCCACTTCTCCCTCCGGGCGGAAATCAAGGAGCCCAACGACCTGCTGGTAAAGGGCAAAAAGATCTGCGGCATACTGGTTGAAAAAAGGAGGAACAGGATAATAGCCGGGGTAGGAATAAACCTGAACCATCGCCGGGAAGAATTTCCCCACTACCTCCAGGAAAGGGCCACCTCCGTATGGATGGAAACCGGACAAAGGCTTCATCCCCTCAGCGTCCTCCCCGGGGTGGTGGAAAAAATTTCCGCCCACTTCCCATTGACCGGAGGCCAAGGATGAGTTATCCTCTTAATATGGACATAAAAATTCTTTTGGTATTGCTGGCCCTGGGGCTCGCAGGGATAATTTTTTATTTTCTCTTGAGGAAACTCAGGAAAAAGGAATTCCCCTACCTCTCTGAAAAAGTCCCCACCCCCAGGGATGTCTATTTGAAAATCTATCAAAAAAAGAGGAAAAATGGCCAAAATTCTCACATTTAGAGGAAAGAAAACACCGGAAAATAAAGGAGAAGTCAACTTCGCCAGGTTCGCCAAGAAGTATCTGCCCGACGACTATGTTCTGGTGACCAACCCGGAGATAAACAATGTGGAGGTGGATTACCTCCTCTTCGGACCGGATAAATTCCTGGTAATTGAAATAAAATACTGGATGGGCGTCATCGTTGAAAACCCCTTCGGCAAGTGGAAAATAATCTACGGAAAGAGGGAAAAGAGCGAATACGATCCCTTTTACCAGGCCCAGAGGGAAAGAAAGGCAGTAAACAAGTTCATCTACGACAAATTTGGGATAAAATTTCAGAGCAAATGCCTCATCCTGAACATGGCCCAGGGGGCGGAGTTCAATGTTTCCAAGAGGCAAAAAAACTTCATCCTCTTTCAGTACAAAAGCGACGAATCCCTGAGAAAACTCCTGGTGGAAGGGAACTTCGGAAAGGTGGGAAGGGACCTGGCCACAAAACTCCGCAAAAACTTCCTCTCTTACTGGGGAGCAAAACTGGAGCCCTCGGACCCCAACCTGTGGTCCTGGGACTGCTTCTCTAACAACAAAATCTTCATCTGTCTCCATCCCAAGGAAAACCGGGATGTATCGGAACAGAACAACGACGCCATACTGAGTTTCATAAGAGGATACTCCATGGAGGCCATAGCCCTCTGGGAAAGGCTGCTTTACTCGGAAACCGTCTCCCCCCTGGAAAAAAGTTTCATCATAACGAACCTGGCCTACGCCTACTACAGAACCGAACAGTTCCAGGAACTGGCCAAATTCCTCTACACCCACAGTTTCAAGGAGGAGGCCCCGGAATTCAAGGAATACCTGGACTATCTTCTGGCCCTGGCCTACTTCAAAATGGGAGGAAGGGACAACTACGAAAAGGCCCTCAACCTTGCCCTTTCCATCCCGGACAAGGGCTTAGTGTCCAGGGAAGAGAAGAAAAAACTCCTCTTTAACATATACGCCGCACTCCACCGATGGGAAGAGGCCGGCAAAATATTGAAGGAACTGGCCAGAAAGGGCGATGGGGCCATAAAACAGCGCCTGAAACTGGTGGAGGAAAAAATTTCCCGCAATAAATAAGGAGGGACCATGGGAAAACTTGATTTTTTAACCCAAGAAATTGAAGAACTAAAAAAGGCAGGTCTCTACAACACCATAAGGGTAATAGGCTCAGCCCAGGATGCCTGGACGGAGGTGGACGGGAAAAAGGTCCTCAACATGTGTTCCAACAATTACCTGGGATTTGCCAACCACCCTGAACTCAAAAAGAAGGCCATGGAGGCCATAGAACTCTACGGTGTGGGTCCGGCGGCGGTGAGGAGCATAGCGGGAACCATGCACCTCCACAACATCCTGGAGGACAAACTGGCCAGGTTCAAAAAGGAGGAAGCGGCCCTCTCCTTCCAGGGAGGTTTTATAACCAACCTGGCGGTGATCCCCGCCATCATCCCCTCCCCGGAGGATGTGGTCTTCTCCGACGAACTCAACCACGCCAGCATAATAGACGGAATAAGGCTTTCCAAGGCTAAAAGGGTGATCTACAAACACCTGGACATGAACCACCTGGAGGATCAACTGAAGGCCAACGACGGGCGCAGGAAACTCATCGTCTCCGACGGGGTCTTCTCCATGGACGGGGACATAGCCCCCCTTCCGGAACTGGTGGAACTCTCGGAGAAATACGACGCCCTCCTCATGATAGACGATGCCCACGGCGAGGGGGTCCTGGGAAGCCACGGCCGAGGAATAAGCGACCACTTCGGTCTCCACGGCAAGGTCCACATTGAGGTGGGAACGCTTAGCAAAGCCTTCGGCGTTGTGGGAGGATTCGTGGCGGGCAGCAAGGCCCTGGTGGAATTTCTCAAACAGAAGGCCAGGCCCTTCCTCTTCTCATCTGCCACCACCCCGGCGGATGTGGCGGCGGTGATAGCGGCGGTGGACATCTTAGAAAACGACGACTCCCTGGTCAAGAAACTCTGGGACAACGCCAAGTACTTCAAAGGAAAAATGAGGGATCTGGGCTTTGACACCGGACAGAGCCAGACCCCCATCACCCCGGTTATGCTGGGGGAAGCAAAACTGGCCCAGGAGTTCTCCCGCCGGCTGTTTGAGGAGGGAATTTTTGCCCAGGCCATCGGTTATCCCACGGTTCCCAAGGGCAAGGCCAGGATAAGGGTGATGATTTCGGCGGCCCATTCCAAGGAGGACCTGGACTTCGCCCTGGAGAAATTTGAGAAGGTAGGAAAGGAACTGGGAGTCATTTGAAAAAACTCCTTCTGGCCCTGGCCTTAGTTCTGCCGGTCTTCTCTGCGGAAGTCTCCATACCGTCCTTTTCTATCCTGAACAAACCCCTCAAAATAAAGGGGCTTAAACCCGGGGATCAGGTAAAAATAGACGGAAGGGAATCGCCGGTGCCCTCCTCCTGGGGATTTCACCGGGTGGAGGTTCTTCGCCAGGGCAAAAGGATAAAGGAAGGGAAGTTTCTGGCCCTCCCGGGGCTTTTCACCCTCCTGCCCCCGGCCATAGCCATACTCTTAGCCCTTCTAACCCGGGATGTTTTTCTCAGCCTATTCCTGGGCATATTCACATCCTCTCTCCTTCTGAACTTTCTCAACCCGGTAAAGGCCTTCCTCCGCTCCCTGGATCGCTATGTGATAAAGGCCCTCCTTTCCCCGGAAAAACTATCCATAGTACTGTTCACGCTGCTGCTGGGGGCCATGGTGGGGGTTATGAGCAAAAGCGGAGGAATAGAGGGAATAGTCCAGGCCCTGGCCCGACGGGTCCGCTCCCCCAAAACCACTCAACTTTACACCTGGCTCCTGGGCATCTTCATATTCTTTGACGATTACACCAACACCCTCATCGTGGGAAACACCATGAGGCCCCTGGCGGACAGGTGGAAGGTATCCAGGGAAAAACTGGCCTACATCGTGGACTCCACCGCCGCCCCCGTGGCCTCCGTGGCCCTGATTTCCACATGGATAGGTTTTGAAGTATCCCTTATAGGGGAGGGTTTCCGCCATGTGGGCCTATCCATGGATCCCTACATGGTATTTCTCCGCACTCTTCCCATAAGGTTCTATGTAATCTTCGCCCTTTTCTTCGGCTTTCTCATCATAATTACCGGAAGGGAATTCGGCCCCATGCTCAGGGCGGAGCGGCGGGCCAGACAGGGAAAACTGCTCCGGGACGGGGCCATCCCCCTGGCGGAATTTGAAATAGGTCCCCTGCTTCCCCCGCCACACATCCCCAAGAGGTGGATAAACGGGCTTATTCCAATTCTTGCGGTCATCGCCGTTACCTTCTCAGGAATCTACATAACCGGCATGAACTCCGCCGGCCAGATTCCCCCGGGACCCCTCCTGAAAAAAATAGGTCTCATTTTCTCCAGCGGGGATTCCTTCCGGTCCCTGCTCTGGGGTTCCCTGTCCGGATTTGCCGTGGCCCTGGCCATGGCGGTGGGCCAGAAACTTCTAAGGATCAGGGAAGCGATGAAGGCCGGGGTGGACGGAATGAAGGCCATGCTCACCGCCGTCATCATCCTATCCCTGGCCTGGGCCCTCTCCGAAACCCTCATGGAACTCCGCACAGGGGACTACCTGGCTTCCTCCCTTTCCGGCAGACTGGATCCCCGTCTCCTACCGGCGGCGGTTTTTCTGATATCCGCCCTGATTTCCTTTTCCACCGGAACCTCCTGGGGAACCATGAGCATAGTTTATCCCCTGGTGATTCCCCTGGCCTATTCCCTGGCCCGGGGAACCCCCCACTTTGAAAAGGTCCTGGTAGCGGTGGTGGCTTCGGTCCTCAGCGGCGCGGTCTTCGGGGACCACTGCTCTCCCATTTCCGACACCACCATCATGAGTTCCATGGCCAGTTCCTGCGACCATGTGGACCATGTTAAAACCCAGATCCCCTACGCCATCACCGTGGCCGTTTTCTCCCTTCTCTTCGGGGTAATTCCCTACAGTTTTTCCCTGCCGTATTTTCTCACCATATCCCTTGAGGCCCTGGCTTTAACGGTCTTCCTTATGGCCGTGGGGAAAAAGGTATAGCCACCCTCCAAGAAAAATTAACTATTAACCTAAACTTCAAATATAATTAAAACGAGAGTTTCAGGATGGAAAAGGAGGTCCAGCGCATGGGACGGAAAGGCAAGACAAGGGCTCTGGCCCTTTTAATGTTCCTGGGACCCTTCCTGCTCCCGGGGGGAAACGGGAAGATATCCGGAAAGGTTTACGCCGATTATTACTACATGTTCGGAAACCACGACCCTCACCTGGAGGGTATGAACGGCTTCTGGTTCCGCCGGATCTACTTCACCTACGACCACCGCTTCACCCCCACCACCAAAATAAGGGTAAGATTTGAGGCCAACAGCCAGGGGGATTTTCTGGGCAGCGATAAAATCTCCCCCTATGTGAAGGACCTTTATCTGGAATGGAAAAGGGGAAGTAAAACCCTCATAGTGGGAATTTCCCCTGCTCCCACCTTCAACAAAATAGAGGAAATTTGGGGATACCGCTCCGTGGAAAAAACTCCCCTGGACCTTTATAAACTGGGGCATTCCCGGGGAACCGGCATAGCCCTCCTGGGAGACTTTGCCCGGGGAAAAATATATTACCACCTGATGTTCTCCAACGGTGAGGGGAATAAGTCCGAATACAATCCAGGAAAAAAACTTATGGCCGCCCTGGGCTTTTCCCCCTCCGGCAATTTTTACTTTGAAATCTACGGGGACTACGAAGGGAACTCCGGCCCCACTCCCCACGCCTACACCCTTCAGGGCTTTGCTTCCGCCACCCGGGGAAAATTCACCGCAGGAATCCAGTACAGCGAAAAGACCTACGAGAGCGGAGAGGAAATTAAACTCAGGGTTGCCTCGGCCTTTCTCAAATTTGGCCTCAGTCCAAAGGTGATCCTGCTGGGAAGGGTGGACCGCATGATGGACCCCAACCCCTACGCCCAGAAAATTCCCTACCTTCCCATGGACCCCACCTCCCCCTTCACCCTTTTCCTTCTGGGGTTGGACTACAGGCTCTCTCCCCACATAAGCCTCATACCCAACATAGAAGTGGTGAACTACGACTCTGGCCTTCCCGGGGACCTCATGGGTAAAATAACCCTGTATTACAGGTGGAAAGGAGGCAAAAATTGAAATACAAACTCTGGTCAATCGTGTACACGGCCTCTCTCCTGCTGTTTTTAGGGACGCTGTCCGCCGGGGGCGAAAGGGAACTCACCGGAGCCGGAGCCACCTTTCCCTATCCCCTTTATTCCAAGTGGTTTGACATTTACCACACCGAAACCGGGGTGAAGGTCAACTACCAGGCCATAGGCTCAGGGGGCGGCATAAGGCAACTCCTCAACAAAACCATTGATTTCGGGGGAACCGACGCCTTCATGAGCGACAGGGAAATGGCAAAATCCCCGGATAACCCCATACTTCACATCCCTACATGCCTGGGGGCGGTGGTGATAACCTACAACCTTCCCGGAAATCCAGAATTGAAACTCTCGCCGGAGGCCCTGGCAGGAATTTTTCTTGGGAAAATAATCCGGTGGAACGACCCCGCCATCCAGAAGACCAACCCGGAGATCAAACTTCCCTCCTGGAAAATAGCGGTTATTCACCGAAGCGACGGCAGCGGAACCACCTTCGTCTTCAGCGATTACCTCAGCAAGATAAGCCGTGATTGGATGCTCAAGGTTGGGAAGGGAAAGGCCCTCCGATGGCCCGTGGGCATCGGAGGAAAGGGGAATCCCGGGGTGGCAGCCCTCATCAGGCAGATAAGGGGCTCCATAGGCTATGTGGAACTGGCCTATGCGGAGCAGAACGGACTTCCCTACGCCTCCATCAAGAACAAAAGCGGTAAATTCATAAAGCCCACCCTCCAGAGCATCTCCGCCGCCGGAAATGTGGACCTGCCCGACGATACCAGAACTTCCATAACCGACACGCCGGCTCCGGAAGGATATCCCATCTCCAGTTTCTCTTGGATCATCTTCTACAGGGAACAGAACTACTCCGGTAGAGACCCGGCCACGGCCAGGGAACTGGTGAACCTCTTATGGTGGACGATACACCAGGGACAGCAATACAACGAAGACCTCCTCTACGCCAAACTCCCACCCGGAGCCGTGAAAAAGGCGGAGAGGATTATCAAATCGGTAACCTACAACGGAAAACCCGTTTTGAAAAAATAACCATGGGCAGAAAAAGCCCCTTTAAAATCACCCTTTTGCTGGCAGCGGCGGGGGTAACGGTGGTGGCCCTGGCCACCATGTTGAGCCTCCTCTGGGGGTCCACGCCTGCCCTGAAGGCCTTTGGATGGAAGTTCTTTTTCCAGAAGGAATGGAACCCGGCCATGGACAGGTTCGGAGCCCTTCCCTTTTTGATAGGAACCCTCCTGACATCCTTCCTGGCCCTCCTCCTTTCTCTTCCCCTATCCCTTTCCATCTCCCTCCTTCTGGGGGAATATCTGAAGGGTGGGAAACTCTCCTCCTTCATCCGCAGCATGGTGGACCTGATTGCCGCAGTTCCCTCGGTGATCTACGGTTTCTGGGGGCTGGAAGTCCTGGTCCCCGCCGTAAGGGAAATGGAAATGAAGATGGACATCGTTCCCTACGGGGTGGGAATTTTCACCGCCTCCCTCATCCTTTCCGTAATGATAATCCCCAATACCGCATCCCTGGCCCGGGAAGTTATTCAGTTGGTTCCCAGGGACCTCAAGGAGGCGGCCTATTCCCTGGGGGCCACCCGATACGAAGTCATAAAAAAAGTGGTGGTTCCCTACGCCAGGTCTGGAATTATCGCTGGAATCCTCCTTTCCCTGGGCAGGGCCCTGGGGGAAACCATGGCGGTAACCATGGTCATAGGAAACAGCAGCGAAATCCCCAAAAGCCTTTTCTCCCCGGCCAACACCATGGCCAGCGTCATCGCCAACGAGTTCACCGAAGCCACCGGAGACCTGTACTATTCCTCCCTCATAGCCGTGGGACTCCTACTTTTCGTAATAACCACATTGTTCGGTATACTGGGCCGGTATGTGATTAAGAAAACATCCATAGAGGGAGGGAAATGAAGGGGATAAAACTCAGGATTTTCAAGGACCGGCTTTTCAGGTCCGCCGTTTACGCCCTTTCTCTCTTATCCCTGACCCCTCTCTTCCTCATCCTCCTCTACATCTTCAAGAGGGGATTAAGGGTAATCAACTGGGAGTTCTTAACCCGCCTTCCCAGGCCCGTGGGGGTGGAAAACGGAGGAATAGCCAACGCCATCGTGGGAACGCTCATACTGGTTTTCCTGGCCTCCTTGCTTTCCATTCCCCCGGGGATATGGGCGGGGATTTACCTGGCGGAAAACAAGAACTCAAAACTGGCGGAGGCTGGAAGAACGGCGGTGGATGTCCTTCAGGGAACTCCCTCCATAGTGGTGGGAATAATAGCCTACCTATGGATAGTCAAGCCCATGGGGAGGTTTTCCGCCCTGGCAGGAGGGGTGGCCCTGGCGATAATGATGCTCCCGGTGGTGGTGAGGAGCACCGAAGAGGTGGTAAAACTGATTCCCCCTTACCTGAAGGAGGCGGCCTTTGCCCTGGGAGCCTCCTATCCCAAAACCATTTTGAGGGTGGTGCTTCCCGCCGCCCTTCCTGGAATAGTCTCCGGGGTTCTTTTGGCCGTCTCAAGGGTGGCCGGCGAAACGGCTCCCCTCCTTTTCACGGCCTTTGGAAACCAGTTCATGAACTACAACATCCTTAAACCCGTAAACGCCCTGCCCCTGGTCATATTCAACTACGCCATGAGTCCCTACGAGGAGTGGAAACGGCTGGCCTGGGGGGCCTCGGTGGTTCTCATCCTGCTGGTTCTGGCGGGGAACCTAATTTCAAGAACGGTGGTGAAAAAATGGAAAGTGCGATTTTAAAAACGGAAAACCTGAGCGCCTATTACGGCAACAACCGGGTGGTCAAATCCGTAACCCTTCCCTTCTACGAAAGGAAAATTACCGTGGTAATGGGGCCTTCTGGATGCGGAAAGAGCACCTTCATAAGGTGCCTCAACAGAATGCACGAACTCGTGCCCGGCGCCCGGGTGGAGGGAAGGGTTTACCTGAGAAACGAAGATGTTTACGCCATGGACCCCACCATCGTCCGAAGGAAAATCGGCATGGTCTTTCAGAAGCCCAATCCCTTCCCCACCATGAGCATTTATGATAATGTTATAGCGGGCTATAAATTGACCGGGATAAAACTGAAAAAAAGCGAAGCCGACCGAATCGTAGAGACCTCCCTGCGGCAGGCCGCCCTGTGGGACGAAGTTAAGGACTTCCTTCACAAGCGCGGCACCTTCCTCTCCGGAGGACAGCAACAGAGGTTGTGTATAGCCAGGGCCCTGGCCATGGAGCCGGAGGTCCTCCTGCTGGACGAGCCCACCTCCGCCCTGGACCCCGTAGCCACGGCAAGGATAGAAGAACTCATGGAGGAACTCAGCAAAACCGTCACCATCGTCCTGGTGACCCACAACATAGCCCAGGCCAGCAGAATCTCCCATTACACCGCCTTTTTCTACATGGGGGAACTGGTGGAATTCGGTCCCACGGAAAGGGTGTTCACCGTGCCCAGGGACAGGAGGACCGAGGAATACCTGGTGGGAAAATTCGGATAAGGGGGATAAAATGCTCAGGGATAAATTAAACCAACTCAAAGAAAGGGTGCTGGAGATGGCAGTCCTGGCGGAGAAGATGCTGGAAGAAAGCAAAATCGGCCTCCTGGAAAAAAGAAAGGACCTTCTGAACGACATACTTGAAAACAAAGAACCCAGGGCCAACCGTCTGGAGGTGGAAATAGAAAAATTCTGCACGGAACTCATTGCCCTTTATCAACCCAAGGCCGGGGACCTAAGGTTTATACTAACGGCCCTGAAAATGAACAACGATCTGGAAAGAATCGCAGACCACGCCGTAAACATCGCCGAAAGCGCCCTTCGCCTCATAGACAAACCCCAGGTGAAACCCCTCATTGACATACCCCGCATGGCCGACGAAGCCATCTCCATGGTGAAGGACAGCATTAAAGCCTTCATGGAGAGGGATGTTCATCTGGCCGAAGGGGTTCTGAAAAGGGACGACATCGTGGATCGCCTCAGGGAGCAGGTGATCCGGGAACTCATAACCTACATGATTTCGGACCCCTCCACCATTGAAAGGTCCCTGGAGTTGATCAGAATCGCCCACAACCTTGAAAGGGCAGCCGACCTGGCCACCAACCTATCGGAGGATGTCATCTTCATGGTGGAGGGCAAAATCGTAAAACACCGCCTGGATCAGGAGGAAGGATAATCTCCTTGAGGGGCTGGCCCCTGTTCGGTCCCGCAGTTCTCCCGCCTTTCCCTTTCGTAGGACTCCCGGTCCGGGAAGGGCTTAAGGGCCCACTCCTTCAGAATCTTCCCCAGGGCCCTGAAGGATTGAAAATGTAGTATAAACCTGCCCAGGGCGTAAAAATAGGGAATGTTGGGCCCAGGAATAGGAGTCAGGGGAAGGGTTATGGGAATTAACAGGCCGAAGCCCACCATCCAGAGAAGCCTTTTTCGCCTCTCCCTTTTCAATAACCGCCTCACCTCCTTCTCCCGCATGCCCGGAGGATAGTAAAAAACCCTGCCCCGGGGTTTGAAAAGGGAGGCCTCGGTGAGCCAGAGGTCCCTTCTGAGCATGGAGACGGTCCGGAGGGGTTTTTCGTATTTTTTCGCCCAGCCCTGAACTTCCCCCCTTACGACGATCCTGCCGCCGCACAAAAAGAGTTTCAGGCCCTGGCTCTGTGGATTTTCCACGCCTCCTCCAGAAAGCCGTCGTATTTTCCCGATGCGAAATCCGGATAAGTCCATGGAAGGGGCCGGGGCTTTCCCCTGGAGAATAGCATTTCCAGGTGGGCATAAACTCCCTTTCTCAGGGGAATTCTATGGGAATAGGGCTTGAAGGTTGCCACCACCAGGGAAGGGGTATAAATAAGGGCAGGGTCTATGTTAATTCCCCTCCTCCCCTCCCTGGAAGAGTAAACTTCAAATCCATAGGCCCACAGTTTCATCTCCACCAGTTTTTCCGGAGAAACCAGGCCCTCCAGAAGGTAAAATCTCCGCCTCAGTCCCTTTCCCAGTTCCCTTTCGTAGTAATCCACCGGAAAGGGATAATCCTCGGACCTTAAGTTTATTTTTCCCCACCGGTGCCTGATCTCCACCTCCAGGGGGATGAGAAACTCCCCCCGGGAGAAGATCACCGAGAAAAGGGGAGAAGCCTTCTCAAACTCAGCGGGATGGCTCATGGACCACCTTTCCCTTTAAACTGTGGGGGCCAGCCTCCTCTATTTCCACCTGAAGAATCCGTCCCAGGGGATCCCTCCGGCACTGGAAATTTACCACCCTGTAAGTGAGATCCCTGCCCATGAAGGCCTCCGGGTCCCTGGCGCTTCTCCCGGTGGCCAGAACTTCAACGGTTTTTCCCACGAAGGAGGCGTTCTTCCTCCGTTGAATTTCCGCCTGAAGGGCCTGAAGTTCCAGGAGCCTTCTCCTCTTAATTTCCCGGGGAACATTGTCGGGCAAATTCCTTCCGGCGTAGGAAAAGGGCCGGGGGCTGTAGTGAAAGGAATACATGTTGTCAAACTCCGCCCACCTAACCACCTCCAGGGTCCGCTGAAAATCCTCCTCCTCTTCGTAGGGAAAACCCACGATTATGTCCGTTCCAATGGAAGAGTTGGGCACCCGCTCCCTTATCATGGCCACCTTTTCCACGAACTCTTCCCGGGTGTATCCCCTTTTCATCAGCCGCAGAATTTTGTCCGAGCCGGCCTGAAGCGGAAGGTGAACATAGGGGGTTATGGGCTCCCCCTCCGCCATGACCTCCGCTATTTCCCGGGTAAAATCCCGGGGATGGGAGGTTATGAACCTCAACCACTTCAGCCCTGGCACCTTCCTAACCTCATCCAGGAGATGCCAGAATCGGTATTCTTCCCACCTCCAGGAATCCACATTCTGCCCCAGGAGTTGAATCTCCCGGTACCCCTGGTCCACCGCCCTTTTCACCTCGTCCAGGATCCAGGGAAGGGGTCTGTATCTTTCCCTTCCCCGGGTAAAGGGAACCACGCAGTAGGTGCAGAATTTGTCGCAACCTTCCATTATGTTGATGTAGGCCACGGCAGGTTTCTGCCTCAGGGCACCTCCGGTTTCCCACCACTTTCCCTCCCAGCGGGCCGCCACCACCCTTTCACCCTTAAGGATTCTCTCAAGAAGGGACTCCAGGGAAGGGTAAGATCCGGGCCCCACCACGAATCGGAGGTGGGGAAAATGTCGGATAAGTTTTTCCCTCTCCAGTTGAGCCACGCAACCCACCACCCCCACCACCGTGCCCTTGGCCGCCCAGTCCCTGGTTCTTCCCAGGAGGGCGTACAGTTTCTGGACCGATTTTTCCCGAACGGCACAAGAATTGATTATAAAAAGATCCGGGCGGCCCTCTTGTCCGGGAACCAAGCCCCTTTCCCTGAGGAGGAAGGCTATTTTTTCGGAGTCGTGCTCGTTCATCTGGCACCCGAAGGTGTGTATTTTAAAGGTCTTCATCCCGCTGAAAACTGCTTCGTGCCCTTGGAAGCCTCGGTTCTGGGGAAGGGAGTGGAAAAGAGGTCCTCCCGGTGGCCCGCCTTCAGGAGTTTCTCCCCCAGGTATCCCACCATGGCGGCGTTGTCCCCGCAGTACTTCTTCTCAGGAAGGTAAAGGTTCAGTTTCTTAGACTCTGCGAAACGGGAAACCCTTTCCCTCAAGTGGGAGTTTACGGAAACCCCCCCGGTAACCGCCAAGGCCACGGGTTTGTAAATCTCCACCAGAGCCTGAAGGCGGTCTATTATCTGATCCACCACAGCCCTCTGGAAGGAAGCGAGAAAATCTTTCAGCCTTTTCCCCTCAAGTTTTTCCCTTTCAATTATCCTTATAGCCTGGGACTTCAAACCGCTGTAACTGAAATCCAAACTCCCGTCCTTGAGCCTTACCGCCGGAAAATCAAAGGCATAAGGATCGCCCCCCACGGCTATTTTCTCCACTATGGGACCTCCGGGATAACCGAGGCCCAGTTTCTTCGCCACCTTGTCCAGGGCTTCGCCGGCGGCATCGTCCCTGGTCCGGGCCACCACCTTGAACTCAAGGCCCTCCACCATGTAGGCGGCGGTGTGCCCCCCGGAAACCACCACCCCCAAGAGGGGAAATTCAAACTTCCTGCCTATTTCCGCAGAGTAAACATGGCTGTGGAGGTGGTCCACCCCCACTAAGGGAACGGAAAGACCGTAGGCTAAGGCCTTGGCGTAGGAATAACCCACAAGGAGAGAACCGATGAGCCCAGGCTTCTTGGTGGCCGCTATACCCGCAAGTTCCCCTACCCCGACCCCGGCCCTGGAAAGGGCCTCCTCTACAATTATCTGGATAAGTTCCAGATGCCTTCGGGAGGAGATTTCCGGAACTATTCCCCCAAACTCCCGGAAAAGATCCACCTGGGACCTCACCACCGAGGAGAGAACCTTTCCTTCACGAATCACCGCCGCGGCGGTCTCGTCGCACGAAGTTTCAATGCCCAGTATCATCAAGATGAGTATATCACAGGGAAATTAAACTTCTCCCTCCAGTTTCTCCCTCACCTTTTCCACTAACTCTCCAGCCTTCTCCTTGAGTTTCTTCAGGAGTTGCCGGGCTTCCTCCTGGACCCTTTCTTTAAACTCCTCGTCCTCCAGGGATGGAAGGTTTATAAGAACATTCAGGTAGGCTTCCTCTCCTGCGGCCAGGGCCATAACGGCTACCCCGGCGGAATCCGATATGGAATTGGGATTCCCCTTCTCCACCGCCACCGAGGCCAGGTCCAGGAGTTTTTCCGAAGCCCTGAGGGTCTCCAGGGGAACCATGGTGGCCTCCCGCACGGCCTCCTGGATTTTCTGTTCCCTCTCCGGATCCTTTTTGGATGTTTTAAACGCCGCCATCACCCGATTGAAGGCCTCAGTATCCCTGTCCATGAGGGAGAGAAACTGATCCTTGAGGCCCTGGGCCTCCACCCCCATCTTTTCAATCTCCTCCCTTACATCCTCAAAGCCCTTCTTCAGGAAGGTCAGGTTGGAAACCATGGCGGCCAGGGCGGCGGAAAGAGCCCCGCTGAGGGCGGCGGCGGAACCTCCTCCAGGAGCCGGAGACTGGGAGGAAAGTTCGTTTACGAAGTCCCGCACGCTCATCTTCCAGAGCCTCTTGCGGTCCCTTTCCAGGCGCAGTTCAATGATCTTTTCTTCGGGCTTGAAGGGGGAAAGTTGAGAAAGTCCCAGGGAAAGGTCTGCCATGTGGACGAGTTCCTCCTCGGGAACCGCCGTGGACCTTCCCTGTTTCTTAAGAAAGTACTGACCTGCCTGAAGGATGGCTTCCTTGGGAACCAAACCCACTATTTCAGAACCGGTGACCCTGAGCCCCAGTTTCCGGGCCTCCTCCACGCAGGCCTCAAAGACCTGATGAAGGGGGGTTATTTTGTAATTAACCAGGTTTATGGAAACCTGGGCCTGACCGTATTCGTCAATATACCAGCCTATGGCCCTCACCGCCTTAAGTTTTCCGGGAATCCTAACCTTGTTGCCATTCTCGTCCCTGACTATCTTCCCGTTGGCGTCCCTCTTGTATCTTCCCTTCTCCCTGATGTTCAGGGCTATTTCGTGGGCCAGTTTTTTGTCTCTGGTGTTGAGATTTACATTGTAGGCTATCAAAAATTCCCTGGCCCCGATGACCGTGGCCCCGGTTTTCGCTACCCTTTCGTTGAACTCCGCCGGGCCGAAATCGGGCCTCCACCTGGGATCCTGTAGTTTCCTGGGAAGGGCCTCGTACTCCCCCTCCCTTATGTTAGCCAGACTGCGGCGTTCCTCGCTGCGGGCGGCGTATTCGTAAAGGTAAACGGGAATTCCCAACTCCTCCCCCACCCTTTTTCCCAGTTCCTCAGCCAGGCGGACGCATTCCTCCATGGTAACCCCGCTTACGGGAACGAAGGGAACCACATCCGCCGCCCCCATCCTGGGGTGTTCTCCCTGATGCTGCCTCATATCTATGAGTTCGGCGGCGGTCTTTATGGCCCGGAAGGCCGCCTCCTTTACCGCCTCCGGTTCTCCCACGAAGGTATAAACCGTGCGGTTAGTGGCCTGTCCAGGGTCCACATCCAGAAGGACCACCCCTTCCACGCTCCTTATGGCGTCGGCGATTTTGTTTATCACTTCCTGGTTCCTTCCCTCGCTGAAATTGGGGACGCATTCAACTATTTTCTCCATTTGTCAACCTCCTTGGGAATTCAGGGGGTATTTTAGCATACTACCCCCTCAAGACCAACGGACAAATCCGGGGAATTTTACCGGACTTCAAAATAATAGGTTTTCACCGCGAAGGTTCTCTTTATGTTGTCGTTTATGGTAATTTCAAACTTGTATCTGCCCGGAGGGATCCCGGTCAATTTGTTCTGGAAATAAAGGGGAATGTTGGGGGAGGGAAACCCTTTCCTCACCACGGTCCAATTCTTTCTCTGAAACATTGCCTGGCCCTTTTCGTTCACCAGTCTCACATCTTCGCTTACATTAATGTAGTATTCACCGTATCTCTCCTTTACTCCAAAATTGTCCACCTCAAAATAGAGAAGGAGAGGCTCTCCCCTCCTGAGGGTGCTCCCGGGTCTGGGAAGAAAATCCCTGAATCCGTTTATCCTGTAACAGAGGCGAACATTTTTTATAACCAGGGGGGAATTGTTCTTGATCTCCATCAGAGCCAGATTCAGATACTCCACAGCCTTTTGGGAATTTCCCCTTTGAAGGGAAACCCTGGCCATGTAAATGTAATTGAGAGCCTTAGAAAAATAACCAGAGATCGCCGAAAAAACCAGAGATAAAAATACGACTCCCACCAAAAACCTTTTTTTCATCCTGACCTCCTTCAGTTCTTCATTTGAATATACTACCTTTAAAAGCCCTATGTCAAAAATTAAAGTCCCTTTGACGGTGAAGGAACCTTCTGTTAAACTTTCCATTATGAAATCCACCACCATCATATGTGTGAAAAGAAACGGCAGGGTGACCCTGGCCGGCGACGGTCAGGTTACCCTGGGAGAAGTTTCCATAAAGCACGGAGCGAGGAAAATACGGAGCCTTTACGGGGGAAAAGTCCTGGTGGGATTTGCAGGGGCGGTCTCCGACGCCCTCTCCCTTCTTCAGCGCCTGGAGGCCAAACTGGAAGAATACAGCGGCAATCTCTTCCGGGCCTCGGTGGAACTGGCAAAACTCTGGAGAACGGACAAGGTTCTGAGGCTTCTCCAGGCTCAAATAATAGCCACCGACGGGGACCTCTGTCTTCTGATTTCAGGCACGGGCGACCTGCTGGAACCCGACGACGGCATCCTGGCCATAGGGTCCGGTTCCCCCTACGCCCTGGCCGCCGCCCGGGCCCTCTTGCGGGAAACATCTCTCCCTTCGGAGGAAATCGCCAGGAAAAGCCTGGAAATTGCCTCGGAAATATGCATTTACACCAACGATAAGATCACCGTGGAAACCATAGAAAAGAGGTGAGCATGAAAAGGGTAAAGGACGACCTGACTCCTGCGGAGATAGTGGAACAACTTGACAAGTACATAATCGGGCAGAAGGAGGCCAAAAAGGCCGTGGCCATAGCCCTGAGGAACAGGTACCGCCGGAGAAAACTTCCGCCAGAACTGGCCCAGGAAATAGCCCCCAAAAACATCATCATGATCGGCCCCACCGGCGTGGGAAAGACGGAAATAGCCCGGAGACTTTCCAGGCTCACCGCCTCTCCCTTCGTAAAGGTGGAGGCCACCAAGTTCACTGAACGGGGATATGTGGGCAGGGATGTCTCCTCCATGGTAAGGGAACTGGTGGACCTGGCCATTGACATGGTGAAACAGGAACAGATGGAAGAGGTGAAAAAGAAGGCCATGGAGAGGGTGGAGGAAGAGATACTGGACAGGCTGGTTCCCATGCCCAAAACCCAGCACACCGATTACGAGGAGTGGGAGGAAAGACGCAAGAGTTGGGAAAGGACCAGGGAAAAATTCCGGGAAAAACTGAGGAAGGGGGAACTGGACGACAGGATCATAGAACTGGAACTGGAGGAAAAGACCTACCCTCCTTCCCTGGAGATATTCTCCCAGGCAGGAATAGAGGAAATAGGGATAAGCATCCAGGAACTCATACCGGGATTCCAACCCATTAAGCGAAAAAAGAGAAAGATGAAAATAGGGGAAGCAAGGCAGGTCCTCCTGGAGGAAGAGCAGAAGAAAATGGTGGACATGGACGAGGTTATAAACGAAGCCAAAAAAAGGGTGGAACAGGCAGGAATAATCTTCATAGACGAGATAGACAAAATAGCGGGAAGAGAAGGAGGGGGTGGGCCGGATGTCAGCCGGGAGGGAGTTCAGCGGGACCTTCTTCCCATAGTGGAGGGCACCAATGTGGCCACGAAATACGGCCTGATAAACACCGAGCACATCCTTTTTATAGCCGCCGGGGCCTTTCATGTGGCTAAGCCATCGGACCTCATTCCGGAACTCCAGGGAAGATTCCCCATAAGGGTGGAACTTCACCCGCTCACCAGGGAGGACTTCAAAAGGATCCTGGTGGAACCTAAGAATTCTTTGATAAAACAATACAAAGCCCTGCTGGCCACGGAAAATGTGGAGGTGGAGTTCACCGAAGACGCCATTGACGAGATAGCCTCCGTGGCGGAACAGGTGAACGACGAAATGGAAAACATCGGCGCAAGAAGGCTCCACACCATCCTGGAAAAGGTTATGGAGGACCTATCCTTCCACGCACCGGATCTCAAGGGCCAGAAGGTGGTAATAAACAGGGAATATGTCCGGGAGAAAATCCAGGGAATTCTCCAGAAGGAAGACCTCAAGAAATACATACTTTGATGAGGAAGTCCCTTATCGCAATTCTTCCCTTGATCCTTATCTTCTGTGGCGTAAGGGGAAACCCTACCCCTCCCAAGAGGCTTGAAATCCCCAAACCCCACCTGAAGTTCTGGCAGATGGGAAAAAACCTCGTAATAATTCCAGGTCTTGCGGAGGTGACCCCCGAGGGAGAAAAAATCATCTACCGGGAGATTAGAATATGGATGGCCAGCAAAAGAACCAAAATGCTCCTGTGGAAGGGGGTACCCTCCGGAAAACTTTCGGTCAGAATCCCCCCAAACTTCATGGAACAACGGGTCCGACTGGTGGTGGAGATAAAGGCCAGAAAGGCAAAAAAAACCATCGTAAAAACGAAATTCTTCGTTCCCACTCCGCCTCCCCTTCCCCCCACCGGCCTTCAATACAAGGTTCAGGAGGAGGGAATCTTCCTTTCCTGGACCCCCAGGGAAGAGGACGAAAGGGGGAGGAAGGTGGTTCCCGTGGCCTACATAGTCTTTAAAAACGGCAGAATGGGCAAACCCATCTTCACCCCCTTCTACCTTGATTCCAGGGTGAAGGACGGGGTGGAATACCGCTACCGGGTCTCCTCTCTGCTGAGCACATCCCCTCCCCTGATCATGAGCGAAAAATCCGAAGAACTGAGGGTGAAATACCGGGATACCATCCCCCCCTCACCTCCCTCAAAACTGGAGGCCCTGGCCTCCGGAGGAGATGTTTTTCTCCAGTGGGAGGAAAGCCCCTCCCCGGATGTAAAGGGATACATCGTTTTAAGGGATGGGAAGAAAATATCCCCCCTCCTGGAAAAAACCAATTATTGGGACAGGGGGGTTGAAAAGGGAAGGCACAGGTATACGGTGGTGGCTGTGGACAGGGCGGGCAACAGAAGCCTCCCATCTCCGCCGGCGGAGGTGGTGGTTCAATGAAGATTTTCCGCTTCAAACTCCGGGATGAGATTTTATACGGGGCTCTAGAGGGAAAACTCCTACGGGAACTGGAGGGAAATCCCCTGGAAAACCCCAGGCCCGGGAAAAACACATATTCCCTGGCGGAGGTGAAGGTTCTCCCACCCGTCCTCCCATCCAAAATAATATGTTTGGCCTACAATTTTCCGTCCCTGGCCGCGGAAAGGGGGGTAAAACTTCCCCGGGAGCCGATTTTCTTCTTTAAACCGCCTTCCTCCATGGTATCTCACCTGGAACCGGTGATGCTCCCCTCCGGGGCCAGGGCCCTGGTGTTCCAGGGGGAGGTGGGCATGGTGGTGGGAAAAAGAGCCCGAAAAATCTCTCTGGAGGAGGCGGAAAAATTCATCTTCGGCTTCACGGCGGTAAACGACATAACCGCCGTATTTTCCACCCCCACTTATTACCAGGGCGGAAAACCCAAGGCCTACGACACCTTCACCCCCACAGGTCCATGCGTGCTCAGAACCCAAGGTGAGGTGAACTTCAAAATAAAAACCTTCGTAAACGCCAAGATCCGCCAGGCGGCCAGCACTTCCGGCATGAGGTTTACACCCTCCAGGGTTCTCTGGTATCTTTCAAGGGTGATGACCCTGGAGCCCGGGGACCTGGTGTGTCTGGGGACCCCGGCGGGGGCAGGGAATCTGCGTCCAGGGGACAGGGTGGATGTTCAGATAGACGGAATAGGAACCTTATCAAATCAAATAATAAAGGAGGAGGACCATGAAGATTTTTCTTGATACCGCCAACATTGAAAAAATAAAGGAAGCGGCCAGTTGGGGAATTCTGGACGGGGTAACCACCAACCCCACCCTGGTCTCCAGGGAGGGCAAGGATTTTGAAACCGTGGTGAGGGAAATCCTGGATGTGGTCAAGGGCCCGGTCTCCCTGGAGGTGGTCTCCACCCAGTGGAGGGAAATGGTGGAGGAAGCCAAGAAACTCCGCCGCTACGGGGACAATGTGGTAATCAAAATACCCATCACCGAAGACGGCCTCAAGGCCACCAGGACCCTCTCGGAAATGAACATCCCGGTGAATGTTACCCTGATATTCTCCCCGGCCCAGGCCCTGCTGGCCGCCAAGGCTGGAGCCAGATATCTGAGCCCCTTCATAGGACGCCTGGACGATATAAGTTCCTACGGAATGCGTCTGGTGGAAGACATCCTAATCATGGTGGAAAACTACGACTTCAACGCGGAGGTTATAGTGGCCTCGGTCCGTCATCCCATGCATGTGCTGGAGGCGGCCCTCCTGGGAGCCCACATAGCAACAGTTCCCTACGAAGTCCTCAAAAAAATGATAAAACATCCCCTGACGGACATCGGCCTTGAGAGATTTCTGAAGGACTGGGAGAAGATGAAAAAATGAAAAAACTCCTGGGGGCCCTTTTCTTTCTCCTGACGCTTTTCCTCATCCTTCTGGGGATAAAGCACCTGATTTTCCTGGAAATCACCAGGGCCCTCAGCAGAAACGGAAGTTTTGCCTACGCCGAAGAGGGATTCTCCCGCATAAGGGTTTTTGATTACAGGGGAAAGAATTTCAGAATACGGGAACTCAACTTCCTGCTGATCCCCGATTTTCCCCGTCTTTTCATCGGGGTGGCCGGAAGGGACGGAGAAGTGAGCATCAGGCCCGGGGAAGGGTCTTCCTCCTCCCTTAACCTCCCCTCCCTCATCAAATATGCGGAATTCCAAAAAATGAAAATACGGGTGGAAAAGGGGGATTTCATCGCCTCCGCCGAAGATGCCACCGTTTTATACTCCGACGGAACGATAGAAGTCCGCTCAGAAAACACCAGGATTGAATGGAAGGAAATTAAAGTCTCCGGAAGTTTCGCCTCCCGTATTACCAGTGAAGGAGAACTTCTGGAGGCAGAGTTCACAGGGGACTACCTCAAGTTAAGGGCCCGAAGTTCGGAGGACTTTCTGGTGTTCAGTTTTTCGGCGGAGGGAGGAAAAAACCTGCCCTGGAAGGAAGGAAAAATCCTCGGCCAGGGAAAAATGGGGAAGGACCTCCTGGAGGTTTCCGGCCGGGGGGAAAACCTATTCCTCTACCGGGGAAGGCTGAGGGAAATAACCTTTCAACTGAAGAAAAGGGGGGAGGTTTCCTGGAAAGTCCAAACCCGGGAGGGGGATACGGTGATAGGGAGGGGGACCAGGTTCAGGATCCCGCTCCTTCGGTGGAGGACGGTGGCAGAAATTGCCGGATTTCCCCTGAAGCCGGATGTCCTATTTCGTGGCCAGGGAAGGTGGAACCGGGGAAGGCTGGAACTGGAATTAACCCAGAAAGAAGGGGGAAAACTTAATCTCTCCTACGGGAAAAGAGCCCTTTCCCTGGTGGCCAGAAATCTTTCCTTTGAGCGGCATCTTTTAAACTTCCAATACGACCAGGCAGGGAACGACGCCAGTTTGAAACTTACCGCTTCCACCCGGGATGCCTCCTCCTTCGTAAAGGAGGCCGGGGATGTTTACAGGTACTTCTCTGGGGAAGAATTATTCCAGCCCCTGGTGGAAGGGACGGGTTTCGTAAACCTGAACTACAGGTTCTCAGTTCTGGGCAATGACTACAGCGGAGAAGGGGGCCTTTTCCTTCAGGAAGGGAAGGTCTACAACTATTACCTTAAGAACCTACGGGTTTCCTGGAAGGACAGCAACCGGAACTTCTCCGTCACCGGAGGCTTCCGATGGGAACGGGGGGAGGGAAAATTTGAAGGAGAAGGCCCCAGGGAAGACCTGAAAATAAATTTCTCCGGATGGGCAATGATGGAAGACCTCCTCAAGGCGGCGGAGGTGGATACGGAGGTCACCGGAAAACTGAGCACGAAGGGAACCCTGAGTTTAAAGGGGGAGATACCGGTGATAGAGGGAGAAGCGGAATTGCCCCAGGGCATGGTTTTCAACCTCTTTCCCTTCTCTGGAAAGGGAAATTACATCCAGAAGGGAGAAGACTTCAGCACCGATTTTTACGGGAAAATTTACCGGGGGATTTTCAGGGGAAGCCTGAGGGCCCATCCGGGGAATTCCCGGCTGAGAATATCCGTGGAGGGTTTTCAGGTCCAGGCCATGAGCGATAGCCTCACCGGAACGGGCTTCGCCAGCATAATCACCCGGACCCGGGGGGAGGAGGTAATCACCACCCTTTCCATGAGGGTGGAAAATTTCGGTTATCCAGATGACGAAAAGGGAAACCTCACCCTGACGGGGAACTACTACATCTCCGGAGAAGGGGACCAGAGGGTGTTCACCACCGCCAATCTCCAGGGAAAGGCCCTTTGTAAGGTGATAATGAAGGGAGAGGGAAGAGAAACGGTAAGGGGAACCATTGAGGGAAACTGCCCCAGGGCCGGAGGTCTCCTCCCCTGGCCCGGAACCAGGATGAAACTCCGTTTAAACGGAGATTTTGCATGGAAGGAAAAGGACTTCCAGTACCGCCTTAAAATCAACGGCAGGGGCCCGGTCCTTACCCTGCTTTCCTATCCTCAGCCGGTGGAAAACTTCGCCCTCACCGCCGAAGCCCGGGGAAGGAGGCTTGAGTTCAAAATTCTGGACGGAACCCTGGGGGGCGGAAAGGTGAAGGGGGAGGGAAGGCTGGAGTTCGCATCGCCCCTGAAGATAGATTCCTCCTTCACCCTCAAAAACTGCGAATTTTACCCCTTCAGAGGCGTGGAGGCCAGGGGTTCCGCCAGGGTCTATGTGAGAAACAAGGGAGAAAGGATAAACATAGAAGGCGAACTGGTGCTGGATTCCGGAAAATGGGAGAGGGAATTTGAACAATCGCTGGAATTCTCCTCCCGTCCGGCGGGTCCCATGCCCCCCTGGATTAACCGCATTTTCCTGCGGTTGAACATCACTTCCAGGGAAGGGATAAGGCTGAAGAACTCCTGGGGGAACCTTTTGATCTTCCCCGACATAACCCTGGTGGGGCCGGTCATGGAACCCATGATGAGCGGAATAGTAAACCTAACGGATGGGTTTATCTGGGTAAGCGAACGCAGGTTCACCGTAAAACAGGGAAGAATTTACCTGAGCCCAGGGCTGGAATTTGACCCCTACATAGATGTGGAAGCCGAGGCCCTCATAAAACACTACAGGGTTAACATGAAAATTCAGGGCCTGCTATCCCACATGCATGTATCCCTCTCCAGTTTTCCTCCCCTGCCCACCCACGAACTCTTCAGCCTCCTGGCCCTGGGGGAAAGGTTCCGTCGGGGAATTTCCCAGGGCTCCTCCTCCCAGATAACCTCCTCTTCCTTAATATCCCAGGTGCTTTCTACAAGGATAGGCAAAAAGGCCCGCTCGTTCCTGGGGCTTTCCCGCCTGTCCATCAGTCCTAACCTGGTAAGGGGAACTACCCTTGCCTCCGCCCGCCTCACCGCCGAAAAACAGGTGGGGGAGAAACTAACGGTGGTTTACTCCACTGACCTTTCCGGCGCCAAAAAGGGAATTATAATTCTTGAATACAAAATAAATCCCAGCGTATCGCTGGTTCTGACCAAGGATGAGACGGATAATTACATACTTGACATTATTTACTATCCTTCTATCCGCTGAGAGGGTAGAAAGGCTAAAGGCCCCGGAGGGACTCAGGCCCTTCCTCCTCATCAAGGAAGGGGAAGTCTACTCCCCATGGAAGGTCTATCTTTCGGTGAAGAGGGCCTACGCCACCGGGATATTCCGGAACATAGAGGTTGAGAAAACCGCCGGAGAAAACGGAATAATCCTGGAGTTTAAAACCATCCCCAAGATAATCCTGAAAAAAATCGCCGTGGTAAACCCTCAAAAATACCACTACCCCTCCTTTCTTTACATAAGGAAGGGGGATTATCTGGAACCCGAGGACATACTGAAGGAAATAAAGAGACAGGAAAAATTCCTTAAGGAAAACGGCTACTTCAGGGCCAGGGTGGACTACAGTATAAAGGGCTCATCCCTGACCCTTTTCTTCAAACCAGGGCCCAGGTTCAAGATAAAATCCATCTTCGTAAACTCAAAACCCACCGAAGATTTTTACGGACTTTCCCAAGGGGAATTTTATTCCAGGGCGAGGATCCGCAGGGCCCTGGAAAAAGCCAGGGACGCCCTCAAAAACATGGGCTTTCTCAGAGCCACCATCACTCACCGGGAGAAAATCCTCAAGGATGGGGTGGCGATAATGATTACCGTGAGGAGGGGAAAGAAATTTTCCATAAAAATAAAGGGAGGCCCCGTGCCCACGAAGATCCTCCTCCCCTACTGGTCCAAGAATTACTCCAGGGAATGGTCCCTCTACGAGGGGAAAACCGCCATAAAGGAATATCTGCTCAGAAAGGGCATGTATGTGGGGAAAATCCTGGCGGAGGTGAACGACTACCCGGACCAGGTGGAGGTGATTTACACTCTGAAGAAGGTGGGCAAACTTCAGGGAAAAAAGATCCTGGTGGAGGGCAACCGCCACTTTTCCACCGAAGAGATTTTAAAAACCCTTCAGGGCAAGCCCATTCTCTTCCGGGGAATAAACCTGGAAAAACTCAGGGAAAGCCTCCTGGACCTCAGGGAAAAATACCTCATGGAGGGGTTCAGGGATGTAACCGTAAAATGGGAAGTTCACCGGGAGGGGGTTCTTATCAAAATAAACGAGGGAGAGCGTTTCTTCATCGGGAACATCTCCTTTCAGGGGAACGAAAAAATAAGTATAAACGAGATACTTCAGGCCTGCGGTCTGAAGCCGCAAATGCCCTATTACAACCTCTATGTATACCAGGCTGCCCAGAGGATAAGAAACCTTTACCTTCAAAGGGGGTTCAGAAAATTTGAAGTTACCTACAAGACCGTTTTCCGGGGCAACCTGGCGGACATCCGCTTCACCATAAGGGAAGGGATAAAACCCGCCCTCTCCCTTTTCGTGGTGATGGGCTCAGCCTCCCCCAGGGCGAAGAGGTTGATAAGAAAATACCTTCCTTTCCAGGAAGGAAAACCCGTGGACGGCCTTCTGGAAGACGAAGGGAAACTCAAACTTGAGGTCACGGGGCTTTTCACCCTCCTGGAGGTCAAGGAAAACATATGGGACTCAAAGCACATGGACATCATAGTCAGGGCGGAACAACTTCCCTCCTACCTCTACTCCTTCGGCGTGGGATGGGAAACCAGGGGAGGCCCCAGGTTATCCCTGGAAGTCTCCGGCAGGAACTTTATCCTACCCCCCATGTTCGTCAACACCAGCATCCTCCTGGGTGGAAGTCAGCAGGTGGTGGGAATAACCTCGGAAACCCCCAGGCTCTTTTCCGACTGGGACTTCCGCTCCTCCGCCGTCTACGAAAAGGGCAACATGACGAGTTACAGTTACGAAACCTCTTCCCTGTTCCTCTCCCTTTTCCGGGAAAGGTCCATGGGGTGGGATCAGGTTTCCGTGAGGATAAGCAGGGTTGAACTCTTTGACCTCCTGATTCCCCCTTCAGAGGTGGACAGGGAGTTCTTCCCTTCCTACATAACATCCCTCACCTATTCCTACGCCCTGGACAAAAGGGACGATCCCATAAATCCATCCCGGGGCTGGTTCTTTTCCGCCTCCCTGGAAAAGTATTTTTCCGTACTGGGAACCAGCGTGGACGGGGCCAAAACCTACTTCCACCTCCAGGTGTTCAAACCCATGGGAGAAAATGTTTTCGGCGCCGGGGCAAAACTGGGACTGGCCAAGGGAAACCTTCCCATAAGCGAAAGGTTTTTCGCCGGAGGACCCATGAGTTTCAGAGGAGAAAGCCTGGACAGGCTCTCCCCCACCAGCCAGGCCACGGGCATGCCCCTGGGCGGAATGGGATTGGTCATAGTCAACATGGAGTACAGGATAAAGGTTTTCTCTGAATTCTCCGTGGTTTTATTCTACGACGGCGGAGAGGTTACCAGATACATGCACGAAATTTCGGTGGGAAGATGGGAAAACGCCGTGGGCGTCGGTCTAAGATACTCCACCCCCTTTGGCCCCATAAGGGTGGAGGCGGGATATAATCCCAGGCCCTCCTACGGAGGAAAAATAAAATTCTTCGTTTCGCTGGGAGAAATACTATGAAAATCTTGAGTCTCGTTCTCTTCATCCTGGAAGAAACCATAATAGCAACCTCGTCCCTGGGTCCCGTAACCCTTCTGGAAGTAAAATGGGCCAGGGAAATGGGACTCCTGTCCAGTAAAACCTCCCTGGAGGAGGCCGCCCGCCAGATTACGGCCTCAAGGCTGGTGGTGAGAAGGTATGGGGTTCTGGTGAAAATTCCGCCGGAAATAAAAGACGAAGCCAGGAGACTGGGAATAGATCCCGGGTTTGCCAGGGACCTGGCGGAAAAACTCCTGAGCCTTAAGAAATTCGTCCGGGACCGCTTCGGAAGCGAAGGGGAAAATTACGAAAAATGGAGGGATCGGGAACTGGAAAGGGAGGAATTCCGCTTCCTCTTCAGGACCAGTCCCCCTTCAAAATCCCCCACTTGTGGAGAAGAATGTAGTAGGTCCTCGGGTGCAGGAAGATAGGAAGTCGCAATCCCCTTCTTTCTATTTTCCAGCCCAGCCTTTTTATCCTATCCTCCATCACCGGGGGATGGCTTCCCCGGAATTTCCTTAGAACCGGAAGGTTGGGAAACTCGTATCTAAGCCTCTCCCTGTATTTCTTCTCCACATAGGCATCGTCGTGGTAAAGTTTTTCAAATTCCCTTCTCTTTTCCAGCATGACTTCAGGGCTTTTAACCCATCCATAGTGGTAAATGTGAGCCCTGGACTTCAGGGTCCTGGGCCTGGACCCATCCTTTTTTCTGAAGGTGGCCGCATCCCCCCACGAGACAATTCCTCTGCCGAGTTTTATGGCCCTTATTTCTCGCCGGTACCTGAAGGGATTGTAAAGTTCGTAGGTGGCCTCAAAATGGATGTAACGGAAGGAAACCGCCTCCTTCCCGCCCTCCTCCGCCCTCTTCAGGTCGGAAAGAATAACCCCGTATTCCTCCGGATGCAGGACCTCGTCCGCCTGGAGGTAAAACCCCCAATCCCCATCGCACCTCTCCAGGGCCTTGTTGGTCTCAAAGGAGAGAAGTCTTCCACCCTTCCTCATACTCAGGTCCCACTCCCTTTCAATTATTTCCATCTTGGGGTCCCCTATGCTCTTTAACACCTCCAGGGTGTTGTCCTCGCCCTTGCCGTAATTTATCACCAGTTTATCCACTATGGGGAGAAGGGATTTTATGGATTCCACGAAGGGATAATCAAACTTGACCCCGTTTCTGATTATGGTAAAACCGCAGATCTTCACTTCCACCTCCTTAGCAACTCCTTCACCTCCTCCTCGGGCAGAGGGTCCTTCAGTCCTGCCTCCAGACGCTGCCTCACCGCTTCAAAGAGGATGATTCCCCCCGAAACCGAAACATTTAGGCTCTGAACCATCCCCCTCATGGGAATTACAATCCTGTCGTCGGCCATCTCCAGGGTGTGCTTCCTTACCCCCCTCTTTTCGTTGCCCAAAACCACCGCCACCCGCCGGGTAAAATCGTAGTCGTAAATGGGGGTGGGATCTCCTTCCAGGGTCGTGGCGGCTATGCGAAAACCCCGGCTCCTCAGGGCTTCAAAACAGAGTTTTGCCGAGTAAAACCTTTCTATGCTCAGCCATTTTTCGGCCCCGGTGGAAATGGCCTCGTTTACATTGAAACCGTCCCCCAGGGGATCAATTATGCAAACATGCTGAACCCCGGCGGCGTCCGCCGTTCGCAGGAGGGCGGATATGTTGTGGGGATTTTTGACCTCCTCCACCACCAGAACGAGGCCTCCCCATCTCCTCCTCAGAACATCCTCAATCTTGGAGGCTCTCACTCCTGGGAGGTATCCTCCTTGAAGAAGTCTATGAGGTCAAAGGGCTGCCACACGGAGGTGAGGATGTCCATGGTGTGGGCGGTAACCCTCTTCAGATATCTGAAGAAAAGGGAGAAGATTATGGCGTTCTTTACGGTGATGTCGGTCTCCTCCATGATTTCGTCAATGTTCCTGTCAAATTCCCGCTTGAGGTCGTTGAGTTCCTCTATGAGCAACTTGGCCTCCCCGGCCCCTCCCTCCCGGTAAACATCCACGGCCCTCTTGCATGTGGGGATCAACTTCCTGGCGAGGACCTCCGAGCGGTTGTAGTATTTACAATCGGTGGTGTAGTTTTTCTTGGAGGCCAGTTCGTATATGTTCTTGGAATAATCCCCTATCCTCTCCATGTGGACTATAACGGTGGTGAGGACCAGCGCCCCCACTATGTCCTGACGGGGATTTATGGAAAGGTGCTCCAGGATTTTCCGCCTAACCCCCCTCTCCATGTTGTTGAGTTTTCTATCCTCCCGATAGACATCAAACCCCTCGGGATACTCATTGCCGAAGAAACCCTCGGTAACCACCTCAAAGAGGCGGACGCTCTCCTCAAACATTTTATAGGAGTCTTCCAGGGCCTGGGTCATCAGGTCCCCCTTCCTCAGCATTTCCAGAAACTTTCTGAACATAAGCCCTCCTTAGAGAAATATTATACCAAGGGGTATCAGAAAGAAGACAACGATGACATAAATCAACGCAATCCACCGATTCCTGTAGGCCACATCCGCCAGGAGCCTGGCCATCCCAATGGGGATTTTCTTAAGGGGAAGGAATATGGCGGTACCGGCCAGGTTGAAGAGAAGGTGGGAAAAGGCCACGGTGATGGCCGCCGGGTTGTGGGTGGCAAAGGCCGCCATGATGGCGGTGAATGTGGTTCCAATGTTGGCCCCCAGGGTGAAAGGAAAGGCCGCCTCCAGGGTCACTATTCCTCCGGCTATCAGGGGAACCAGCAGGGATGTGGTCATGGAACTGGACTGGACTATGGCCGTTATAAAAAATCCCCAGAAAAGGGCAAGACCGGTATTCCTGAAGATGTAAGAATCAAAGAAACCCTCTATTTTGTGGAGAAAGATTCCCTTCAGTATGTCCACCATAAATTTGAGGGAAATTATAAGGGCAGCCAGGGCGAAAACCTCCACCAGAGCAAAGGTAAGCCCTTTGGAAAGGTGAAGGCCCTTAAGGACCTCCATCAAAAACTCCACCGCAGGCTTTACGATGGCCTTCAGCGGGCTTATGGCTTTCATTCCCCCTATGCCCTTGAAGCCCTCGGTGAGCAAAATTGCTCCCTTCTCCAAGGGATGGAACATAACCTCCAGGGGAAGAAGGACGGAAACCGAAAGCAGGTTGAAGAAGTCGTGCATGGTGGCACCGGCGAAGGCCTTGCGGAACTCCTCCCTCCTGGTAATGTGCGCTAAGGAGACTATGGTGTTGGTTATTGTGGTTCCAATGTTGGCCCCCATTATTATGGGAATGGCGTGGCGTATGTTCAAAACGCCTCCTGCCACCATTCCCACCACCGTGGAAGTGGTGGTGGATGAACTCTGAACTACGGAGGTGGAGAGAATTCCGATGACCAGGCCCACCAGGGGATTGGAGGTTACCCGAAAAAGGCTTTTAGCAAAGCCCTTACCCAGAAATTTGAAGCCCTCTCCTATGAGTTCAACGGAAACGAAGAAAAGGTAAAGGAAACCCAGAAGAAGGAGGAGGTTGAGGATCCACCCGTAATTCCTTTCCTTTTCCATGAGGGGAAAATTTACCCCAAAATTCCCTGAAAGTCAAACCGCCGTTACAACCGGGCCAGGGACTTTGCTCTGGCCACCAACTCTTTAACCCGGCCCAGGTTTCTGCCTCCCGGGCAATCATCCAGTTCCAGGTCCAAGGACCTTCCCTGGATCCCTGCCAGTTGAAGGGCCCAGCAGTCTGCATAATGGGGATAGACGAAGCCTCCTCCCCCCACCAGGGCCATGGGTATGTCGTATTTGTAGCGGATCTCACCCAGGGCCTCCCCCAGCCTTAAATACCCCCTTTTGCTAATAGAAAGGTTCGCCACATAGCAGGAACAGTGGCCGTCCACTCCCATCTCCACTATGAGAAAATCGGGCCTGTGCTTTTCTAAGAGGGGGGGAACCAGGTGAGAAAAGGCGTAGAGGACCTCCTCAGCCCCGGAAAGGGGCGGAAGGGGGAGGTTCAAATTGGTTTCGTGGGTTTCCTCCAAAAACCCTGTGAGATAAGGGTAAAGGGTGGACGGGTCCTGATGAAAGGAAACGGTGATAACCTGAGGGTCGCTTCCGTAAGCCCTCTGGATACCGTCTCCGTGGTGGGCGTCGTAATCCACTATCATAACCTTGAGGCCCTTCTTTTTTAGTTTGGCTATGGCCACACCGGTGTCGGAAAATATGCAGAAACCCCTGCCCGTTTCCGGGAAGGCATGATGCCATCCCCCGGCCAGATTGACCCCTATTCCCTCCTGCTCCGCCAGTTCCAGGGCCTTGAGGGTAGCCCCCACTGACCAGGAAGCCGCCTCAAAGACACCCTTAAAACCCGGGGTATCCGGGGATATGTCCGGCCAGCCTCTTTCGCTTATTTCCTTCACCCTCTCCACATATTCCCGGGTATGGAAAAGGAGAAGGTCCTCTTCGGACGCCATGGAAAAATTCTCTAACTCAAACTCAAGGCCCAGTTCTCTGAACCTTCTTACAGCCCTTTGATACCTGTCGCCCCTCATGGGGTGGTCGTCGCCCAGGTGAAGAAGGGAAAGTTTTTCGTCATAGGCGATCTTCATCTTAACCTCCGTGATAAAATTTTATTTCAAAAGGAGGTAAAATGAACAGTCTTACCCTGGTCATAGGGAGCAACGACGGCAAAACCGTTTTTCCTGGCCACCTGGGGGATTCGCAGAGGTTCCACATCTATCGGCTCTGGGAAGACGGCCGCTGGGACCTCCTCAGAACGGTGGAAAACACCTCCCCGGAGGAAAAACACCACGGAGGAGAGGAGAAGATGAAGGCCATACTTTCCCTTCTGGGGGAAGTGGACCTCCTGGTTTCCAGGAAAAACAGCCCCAATTTCCGGAAAATAGCAGCATCCAGGCCCATTCAACCGGTGAGGGTAAGGACAGAAACCGTGGAGGAGACCCTGAAGACCCTGGGAGAGAACTTTACCCTTCTGGCAGAAATGGTGGGGCGAAGGAGGGCCGGGGAGAGGTTTCCGGAGATTCCCAGGCTGGATTAGTTGCCCGCCCCCTGGTTTTGGAATAAAATTTAAGTGTGGGAATAAGGGAAAACATACAGAAAATAAGGGAGAGGATAGAAAGGGCGGCCCTCCGGGCAGGGAGAGATCCAGGCGAAATAAAGATTATGGGGGCCACCAAAACCGTTCCCCCGGGAAAAATAAGGGAGGCCTACCAGGCGGGTCTTCGTCTCTTCGGGGAAAACAGGGTCCAGGAGGGCCTGAAGAAAATTCAGGAACTCAAGGACCTTCCCCTGGAGTTCCACTTCATAGGCGTTCTTCAGTCCAACAAAGTCAGGAAAGCCGTGGAAAACTTCTCCGCCATTCACTCCGTGGCATCCCTGAAACTGGCGAAAAAAATAAATTCTGTGGCCCTGGAAAAGGGCATGTCCTATCCGGTGTTCTTTGAAATCAATCTGGGGGCCGAAGAATCCAAGTCCGGGTTTCCTCCGGAAGTTTTTTTCTCCTCACTGGAGGAACTCTACTCCCTTCCGGGCTTGAAGCCCTTAGGCCTCATGACCATCCCACCCCTGGGGGAAAATCCCAGACCTTACTTCGTTAAATTGAGGGAAATACTGGAGGAGGTGAGGGAAACCTTCGGCCCGGAATTCAAGGAGTTGTCCATGGGAATGAGCGACGACTACGAAGTAGCCGTGGAGGAGGGAGCCACCTTTCTTCGGATAGGAAGGGCCATCTTCGGAGAAAGGACATGACTCTGACGAACGCCGTTCTCCTGGGGCTCCTCAGGGTAGCAGATGCCCTGGTGGAAATAGAAACCCTGGCCATAATACTAAGGGCCCTCCTTTCCTGGTTCCCTTCCCTTCGCCTGCCCTGGCTATCCCGACTTCTCTGGGTTTTGACTGAACCCATCCTGAGACCCCTTCGGAGAATTCTTCCACCGTGGAAAACGGGTGGACTTGACATAAGCCCCCTGGTGGCCGTGTTTCTCCTGTGGGCCATCAGGGTGGTGGTGATAAATCCTTTAAAAATATCTTTGATTTACGGAGGTGCACCGTGAGAATAACCCCTTCCGACATAGAAAAACAGGAGTTCACCGTCAAAATGAGGGGATACGACAAGGAGGAGGTCAGAAATTTCCTCCTCTTCATCGCCCAGGAACTTTCTAACCTTCTTCTGGAGATGGACGAGTTGAAGAAAAGATACCTGCAGGCGGAAGAAAGGATAAAGGAAATGGAATCCAGGGAGAAGATTCTGAAGGAAACCCTTATAGCCGCCCAAAGGTTTTCGGAAGAACTCAAGGCCAACGCCAAAAAGGAAGCCGAAATCACCATAAAGGAAGCGGAACTTAAGGCGGATCAAATTTTATCCAAGGCCATGGAAAGACTCCGGGATGTAAACACAGCCATCAGCAAGATGAAGGCGGAAAAACAGCACATCGTAAACGAAATAAGGGCCTTCGTGATATCCCTTCAGGAACTGATTGCCAGGGAGGAATCGGATGAAAATAGCGGTAAAGGTGCATCCAGGAGCAAGGCAAGAAAGGGTGCAAAAGGGTGAAGTCTGGGAGGTATGGGTAAGGGAAAAACCGGAAAAGGGGAGGGCTAACCGGAGGGTGATGGAACTGGTGGCGGAGGAACTGGGGGTTTCCCGGAGAAAAGTCAGGATTATAAAGGGGAAAACTTCAAGGAGTAAAATCCTGGAGGTGGAGGATGCTTGAAAGATTATTTTCCCTCAGCGAAAGGGGAACCACCGTCAGGGCGGAACTGCGGGCCGGCACCGTAACCTTCCTATCCATGGCCTACATAATCGCCATCCAACCTATAATCCTTTCCCAGGCCGGAATGGATCCCGGAGCCGTCATGGTGGGAACCTGTATCGCCTCGGCCATAGCCACGCTAATAATGGGTTTGTACGCCAATTATCCCATTGGGCTGGCCCCGGGCATGGGAGAAAACTTCTACTTCTCCTACACCCTGGTCCGGGGAAAGGGAATACCCTGGAGAACCGCCCTGGGAATAGTGTTTCTATCGGGAGCCGCCTTCCTGGGGGTTTCCCTCCTCAGGGTGAGGGAGAAGATAATAAACGCCATACCCCGAAGCCTCAAAAACGCCATAGCCGTGGGAATAGGGTTCTTCATAGCCATGCTGGGGCTGAAGGATGCGGGGTTCATAGTTCTTCAAAAGGGGGCCCTTTCCCTGGGAAACCTCCGCCATCCCGGCACGGTCCTGGCCGGCGCAGGGCTGGTCATTATAGCCGTCCTCATGGCCCGAAGGGTTCGGGGGGCCATTTTCATAGGAATGCTGGCCACCTTCCTCCTGGGACTTCCCCTGGGCATCGTGAAGTTTCACGGAATAATATCAAAACCCCCTTCCCTCTCCCCGGTTCTCTTCAAAATGGACATAAAGGCGGCCCTGTCTTTGTCCTTCTTGGTGCCCATCCTGGCCTTCTTCATAATGGACATGTTTGACACCATCGGAACCCTTATAGGAATTGCGGAGCAGGCAGGATTCATTGACCAGGAGGGCCGCTTGCCCGGCATGAAGAGGGCCCTGGTGGCGGATTCCGCCGGGACCTTAATTGGAACCGCCATGGGAAACTCCACCGTGACCTCCTACATAGAATCCGCCACGGGGGTGGCCGAAGGGGGAAGAACCGGCCTTACGGCCGTCTTCGTTTCCCTTTACTTCTTCCTGGCCATATTCTTCTACCCCTTCATAAAAAGCCTCATCGGGGGCTACCGGTGGGGAGGCTCCGTGGTATATCCCGTGACCTCCCCGGTTCTAATAATAGTGGGCGCCATGATGTTTGCCAATGTAAGAAAAATGAACCTGGAGGACCCCACGGAGTACATACCCTCCCTCCTCACCGTCCTGGGAATGCCCCTCACCATGAGCATCTCCGACGGGCTGGGCTTCGGGTTCATAAGTTATACCCTGCTTAAACTCCTCTCCGGAAGGGCCAGGGAAGTGAGTTTAACCCTCTACATATTGGCCCTGGTCTTTGTTTTAAAATTCGCTTTCTTGTAAAATTGTCCTATGGAAATTCTTCAGGTAAAGGAACTCAGGAAAACCTACCGGACCGGTTTTCTGCTGAGACCCAAGGAGGTTCTCCACGGGGTTTCCTTTTCGGTGGAGAAGGGTTCGGTGGTGGGTCTTCTGGGACCAAACGGCGCAGGAAAAACCACCACCATCAAAACCATCCTTGGAATAACCCGGGCTGACTCCGGAGAAGTCCTGGTATTCGGGGAAAAACTCACGAAGAAAACCAAGGGAAGGATAGGTTATCTTCCGGAAAATCCCTTCTTTTACGATTACCTCACCGGAAGGGAACTCCTCCGGGACTTTTCTGGTTTTTACGGAGGGGTAAGGGAGGAGGAGATAAACAGGGTTTTGGAGGAGGTGGGCCTGGCTTCCGCCGCCAACAGGAGAATAAGGACATATTCCAAGGGAATGCTCCAGAGACTGGGTCTCGCCCAGGCCATAGTCCACCAGCCGGAACTCATAATCTTAGACGAACCCATGAGCGGTCTGGACCCCCTGGGAAGAAGGGAATTCAGGGAAATCATAAGCCGCCTGCGGGAGGCAGGAAAAACGATTCTGTTCTCCTCCCACATACTTCAGGATGTGGAGATGATATGCGACCATGTCCTTCTACTCTACCAGGGGCGGGTGATAAAGGAAGGGGTCCTGGAGGAAATGCTGGAAAGCGAAATAAAGTTCTTTGAGGTCACCGTGGAGGGCGTGGAAATAGAAGGCATGGAACCCCTCCGCCGCTCGGGAAACCGGGTTCTTTACCGGGCGGAAAATGTGGATGCGGTTCAGCGTCTGGTAGAAGAAACCATCAGGAAGGGGGGAAAGGTGATAGCGATTATGCCCAGAACCCTCACCCTGGAGGAAATATTCATAAGGGAGGTCCAGCGGTGAGATCACTGTGGACCGTGGCAAAAATAACCCTGAAGGAGGGCTTCAGGGACAAGGTTTACCTGAGTTTCCTCTTCTTTGCCGTGGTGCTCCTTTTGTTCTCCATATTCCTGGGAATGCTGGTGGTGGGGGACCCGGCCAAGGTAATAGCGGACTTCGGACTGGCCACCATAAGCCTGTTTTCGCTCCTCATGGTAATCTTCGTGGGCGGCGGGAGTTTGATGAAGGAGATCCAGAAGAAAACCGTCCTGGTGGTTCTGTCCAAACCGATTACCCGGGGGGAGTTTATCCTGGGCAAAATCTTAGGGATCTGGATAGAGGTGGTTTTAAACATTTTCGCCATGAGTCTTTTCCTGTTTCTCCTGGTGGCCTCCCGGGGCTCCACCATGTGGGGCATCTTCGTCCAGGCCGGCCTGCTTTCCCTGGAGATGGGAGTCATGGCGGCCATATGCATCCTCTTTTACACCTTCCCCACTTATTTCCTCTCCATGCTGTTCACCCTAAGTTTTTACATCGTGGGTCACCTGGCCCCCACCATTGAAAAGGCCTCCCGCACCATCAACCAACCCTGGCTCAGGGACCTGACCCGCTGGGTATCCTACCTCATCCCCAACCTGGAATACTTCAACCTGAAAAACCAGGTGGTCTACGGGCTCCATGTCCCCTCCTCCTTCTACCTGAAGGCCCTGGCCTACTTCCTTCTTCTCTTCTTCATCTTCGCATCCCTGGCCGTGTTCTCCTTTGAGAAGAGGGAGGTATGAAGAAGGTAGTATGGATTTTTGCCCTGATTCTTTCCTACGCCATGGTGGTCAGGATGAATTTACATTACAAAAACCTTAAAATCCCCTATTCCTACGAAGCCTGGGTGGTGAAAATTCCCACAAAAAACCTCAAGGATTTTGCCCTGGGATATCAAAACCTTCTGGCGGACCTCACCTACATCTGGGCCATCCAATATTTCGCCACCCCGGAAATACCCGAGGAGGTGAGGAGAAAAAACCTCAGGAAATTCTTTGAGGCCATTTGGTCCCTGGACCCCAGGTATCTGGAGACCTATTCCATAGCGGCCCTCATCGCCGACATAGACTTCCACGACCCGGACACCGCCATAGAATTCCTACTGGAGGGTTTCAAAAGAAACCCCCGGGCCGTGGAACTCCTGGAAGAAGCGGCCTTCTACGCCTTTTCCAGGAAGAAGGACTACGACCTGGCCCACAAACTCTACATGGAGGCCTACCGCATAAACAAGGACCCCAAAACCCTCAGGCTGGCCGCCGCCATGCTGGAGAAAAAACAGGATGTGAGCCTGGCCTGGAATTACTGGATGCAGGTATACAAAAAGGCCGACTCGGAATACCTCAAAAAGATCGCCTGGTTACATCTTTACAAGATAAAGGCTAAAATGGACCTGAACCTTCTGAAGAACAGAATTCAGGAATTCCGCAAAAAGTTTGGGAGGAACCCCATGTCCCTGGAGGAACTGGTTAGCACCGGACTGCTCAAGGAGGTCCCCAGGGACCTGGACGGTCATCCTTACCAATACGACCCCGCCACCGGGGAAGTAAAACCGGCCAAGGAGAAACTTTGGAAGTAATAGTCAAAATCTTCGTATTCCTCTTCGGACTGGTCTGGGGGAGTTTCCTCAATGTGGTGATTTACAGGGTTCCGGAGGGAATTTCCCTGTTAAAGCCCAGGTCCTTCTGTCCGGTCTGCGGGCATAAGATCAAATGGTACGACAACATCCCCCTTTTCAGTTACCTCGTTTTGAGGGGAAAGTGTAGGTATTGCGGAGCAAAAATCCCCCTGAGGTATCCCCTGGTGGAACTCTGGACCGGCCTGACCTTCCTCCTTTTGTGGACCAATTTCCACCCTCAACCCCTGGAAATGTTCAGGGGTTTCGTCTTCACCTCCCTACTGATAATCCTGGCAGGGATTGACGCCTCCAAAATGCTCCTCCCCGACATCTTCACCATCCCAGGAACCCTGTCGGGGATAATTTTTTCCCTGTTTCTGCCCCCGGGGCTCAAGTCCTCGCTGCTGGGGGCCGCAGTGGGCTACGCTTCCCTCTGGATTTTTTACAAAGGTTTTCTGCTGATTACCGGAAAGGAGGGAATGGGCTTCGGAGACTTTAAAATGTTCGCCATGGTGGGGGCCTTCATGGGAATCCAGCACCTCCTTCCCGTCCTACTGCTGGCCTCCGTGGCCGGGGTCTTCGTGGGAATAGGGATTATGGTGATCAAGAGGAAAAAGGACCTGGTTCTGCCCTTCGGCACCTTTCTTGCCCTGGCCTCCTGGGCGATATATGTTTTCAAACTGGACCTCATCCGCCTCTCCTTGAAGTTTACGCTATGAGGAAAACCGCCCTGCTCCTCATATTGGTTGTAGTGTTCTTCTGGGCCCTGGCCAGTTACGGCCTCCTGGTAAATCTATCTCCAACCATGGGCATTGAGAAATACCACCGCCTGAAGCAAATGTGGGGAGGCGTTACGGTTTTCTCGGTACTCCTCATCCTCCTCCTGGTGGTGTGGGCCTCCCTATCCCCGTCCCGGGTCAAAACCCCCTCCGTTTCCCCGGAGATTCTTCAGGTTCTTTCCCAGAGGGGAGCCCTGATGAACAAAATCCTTCAGGAAATCATAGACAGGCTGGAAAGCCCTGCCTTCGTTCTGGTGGGGGAAAAGGTGCTTTTCAAAAACAAAGCCGCCAAAAAACTCCCCACCCTTTCCATCCCTGCCCTATCCCGCCGGTTTGAGATAGAAAAGGTGGAACTGAGCATGGGGGATTCCATAGCCACCCTGTACATCCTCAAGGACACGGAAAGGATTAAGGAAAAGGTAAAGCGGGAGGAGGAACGGAAAAGGCTGGTTTCCCTGGGAGAACTGGCCTCCTTCCTCTCCCACGAGGTAAAAAACGCCCTTTCGGTGATCCTCGCCCTGCTGAAAACGGGAAGGACCGAGGAAATAAAGGCGGAGGTGGAAAAACTCTCCGGCATGGTGGACCGCTTTCTGAAGGAAGCAAGACCCGTCAATCCAGTCCTTCAGAATTTCACCCTGGACGAAAACTTCTTTTCCCGCTGGGGGTTGGAGGTTAGCGGAGGGGCCCGGGTGAAAGCGGATCCCTACTTGTTTCAACTCATCACGGAGAACCTGGTTAAAAACTCCCGCCAGGCCGGGGCCAGCAAAATAAGCGTGAGGATAAAGGAAGAGGGGAATTTCGCCCTGCTGGAGTATTCCGACGACGGTGAAGGAATACCCCGGGGGGAGGAGGAGAACATATTTCTCCCCTTCTATTCCGGCAAAAAGGGGGGCACGGGTCTGGGCCTCTCCTTTGCCAAAAAGGCCCTCTTAGCCATGGGAGGGGACATATGGGCAGAACCCGCAGAAGGAGGTGCTAAATTCCTGATAAAAATTCCCCTTTCGTGATCTGTCTATGCGGAGGAATAGCCACGGGAAAAAGCACCGTGGCGGAAGTGTGGAAAAAAATGGGGCTACAGGTAATACGGGCTGATAAAGTGGGCCACAGGGTCCTGGAACTGCCCCACATCAAAAGGGCCCTGGAGAAAAGGTTCGGCCCGGAGATCTTTGAAAGGGGAATGGTAAACCGCAAAGCCCTGGGGGAAAAGGTTTTTTCCAATCCCAGGGACCTCCTCTTCCTGAACCGCCTTACCCACCCTGAAATCAAAAGGCTGGTGGAGGAGGAGATAAGGGGGAAGGAAGGGCCTGTGGTCCTGGAGGCTGCCCTTCTCTTTGAGATAGGACTTGATTCCCTGTGTGACCTTATAGTATGCACCTACTGCTCCAGGGAAACCCAGATAGAAAGGCTCGTGGCCAAGGGATTCTCCCTACGGGAAGCCCGGGCGAGGACCGCCTCCCAGAGGCCTCCCGAGGACTACGCCGCCAGGGCTGACCTGGTGATAAACACGGAGGTTCCCCTGGAGAAGGTCAGAGAACAGGCAGAGGAAATAGTTCGTAGACTAAAGGAGGGAAAATGGGTTCTCCAAGAAGCAAAGTGGAAGTGAAGGGCTTTGAGGCCCGATATTACGACCTTCTCATGGGAATTTTAACCTTAGGACAGTACGGACGATGGCTGAAAAGGGCCGTGAGGGACACCGGGGTGGGTCCGGGATGGAAGGTGGTGGAACTGGGTTCGGGCACGGGAATAGCCGCCTGCGAATTTTCCAGAATCATCGGGGACGAGGGAAAATACCTGGGGCTGGACATAGGCAAGGAGATGATGGCCAAGGCAGAAAAAAGGTGTAGAAAAAGAAAAAATGTTGAATTTCTTTTCCAGAGGATAGAGGAACCCTTTAACACACCCTTTCCGGCGGACCTTTTTTTCGTGTCCTTCGTCATGCACGGTCTGGAAAATCCTGACAAGGAAAAGGTCCTCGCCAATGTGAGGAACAACTTGAGACCAGGAGGGCGTTTTGCGGTGCTGGACTATTCCCAGATGGAGGTTGAAAAATCATGGTTTCTCCCCAGGATTCTCATCGGGAAACTTGAATGCCCCCTGGCCCGGGAATTTGCAGAGATGAATTTTCCCGCCTTCGTTGAAAAAAGAGGTTTCAAATTGGCCGCCCTGAAAAAATACTTTCTTTCCGTGTTTTCCCTCTACATTTTCGTCAGGGAATAATCCTATCTCCAGCGGACCAACGGCCATCCCCTTTCCCGGGCGTATTTCTCCAGTTTTCGGGAGGGATTAACCGCCACCGGATGCCCCACCGCTTCCAGGAAGAATCTATCCCCATAGCCGTTGCCGTAGCCATAACTTTCTTCCAGATTTAATCCCATACTCCGGGAGAGTTCCCCCAGAATCTCCCTCTTTCTTTTCCCGGGGGGATAGTCCAGGAGTTCTCCGGTGAGAATCCCATCCCTGGCCTCCACCTTGCTTCCCACCACCTTTTCAAAGCCCAGGGGCCTGAACCTATCCGCCAGGAACTGGGGAGCCCCGGTGAGGAGGATCAGTTGAAAACCCTCCTTCCTCCTTTTTTCCATCTCAGCCAGGGCGTCCCTGAAAACCATTTTCCTGACCCTCTCCGGCGAGAAAAAGGCGGCGGCCATTTCCTCCACCCTGTCCACGGGGATTCCCCGATAGTAGAGTTTTGAAGAGAAAAAATCCCCGTCCTTCAAACTCCTCCAAACATAGGGAAAAAATCGGGCGGGACAGAGCCTCAAGGTTGAAACCGCCCAGGGAAGAAATCTCCTCTCCGCCGAATACTTTATAAGGGTCCCGTCCAGGTCAAAGATCGCTGCCTTCATTATTTTATGTAATCCCTGGTGTCAATTATCACGGGAAGCCCTCTCAAAATGCACACGAGAACGGTGAGAAAGGCGAGGACGGAGGTCAGAGTGGATATCTGAGGAAGATAAGCAAAATCTGGAACCTTCTTCCTGAGGAAGAGTTCCAGGCCCATCGTGGAAAAGGCCACGGCCTTCAGAACCGCGTAGGAAGTTCTCATGAAGGGCGAGGTCACCAGAAACCTGCTCAGTCGGTTTTTGTGTATCTGATAGGGAGTTTTTCCCTTCTTGTAGGCGGTGGCCCTGAGGGTGTTTACGATCTCCCCCCGGGCTATCACCAGGATGGCGTACCAGAAACTGGTTATGTGAACCACGGAGAAGTATATCCAGTAAATGTACTCCACTATCCGATCCCCGGTTATGTCGTAAAGGGCGCCGAATTCCGTCTGAAGACCCAGTTTTCTCGCCACGAAACCGTCCAGAAAATCAAGAAAGACCACGAAGATTATCAGAAAAATGGCCGCTATCAGGGTGTAGTAGTTCTCTATGCTCAGCAAGGCCACGGTTACGAAGGCGAGGATTATCCGGGCCGTGGTGATGAGGTTAGGAAGGTTCAGCCTTTTCATCTTTCATCACACAGTAAAGAATTTTCAACGCCTCCTCAAAAATTTCCTCCGCTCTCCTCTCGTCCGTAAAAAACCCAGAATTCCTGGATGTCCTCTGCCTTATTATTATAACATCCACCTCCCTTCCCTTCTGAAATTCCACCGTCAGGTCCCTGTCCTCCACCCCGCATGCCTTCTTCAGATCGGAAAACGCCCTTCTGGTGGAAAGTAGGGCGGAATAGCCAAACCTCTCCCTGAGGGTCCCGGGCTTGAGTACGATAACGGCGTAAAAATAAGGATATGGCCGGGATTGAACCCTGTTGATGGCCACCTGAAACTGAATACCTATCAACCAGGGAGGGGCTTCCTCCGGAACGGCGAAAATCCTGGCGTCCACGGGGACCTTTTTTCCGCTTCTCACTTCCCCCACCAGAAGTTGAGGGAAAACCTCAAAACCTCCCCTCTTCTCCAGTTTCTCCAGGAGCCCACAGAGGACCCTGGCCTTCACATCCAGGTTTCCCGGAGTCCACAGGGAAACCCGCCCGGAAAACAGAACCACCAGAAGGAGAAAACCGACATCCAGTATTCCCCAGAGCACGAATTTGTTCCTCACCGTGGTAATTAGTATCTGCCCTGCCACGGGAAGGAGGAAGAAAAGGAAAAAGGGAAGGATTTTCTTCAAATTCCTTCCCCGGGAAAACTTCTCCGCCACCTCCGCCTTCTTCTTCAACAGGTCAAATTCCCTGGGGGTGACCGCATCCCACTCCTTATTCCTCACCTGTCGGGGTTTGCCCACGGTGGTCCATGGAACCCACAGAAGAAAACCAGCCCCCAGGAGAAGGGGAACCCACAGAAACCACGGCCCGGAAGATGTCTGGAGATGATAAGCCACCAGGGCCAGAATCACCGCCAATATCTGCTTAAAACTCAACGGACTTCTCCTTTCCAGGTTTGTTTTCTATTTCCTCGGCTCCCCGGGCCCTCCAGTAGAGGGGACAGGCTCCCCCACAGGCCTGCTTAAGGTGGCAGGACCGACAGGGCCGGGGCAGGTATTCCATGTTTCTAAAGTAAAGGGCCCCCGGGGAAAACCAGAGTTTTTCAAAGCCTTCCTCCAAAAGGTTCCCTATCCTCTCCGGATAACTGGAGCAGGGAAGAAGGAAGCCCTGGGGGTCCACGGCCAGAAGCCCGTGGCAGGCGGCGCAGGACTTAGCCCCCAACCCCCGGGCCACAGGGTTGTAGATGCAGTACGGAAGCGGTGAATACCACACGAATTCTACCCCTTCCTCTTCTGCCCGTTTTTTAAGTTTCTCCAGGTAATACCCCACCCGGGAATAACTCATCCAGAGTTCCCGGTGCTTCATACCTTCGCCCACGGGGATTATCAGGTTGGCGGAGAATTTTCTGAGCCCCAGGGACCGGAGAAACCGGGGATAATCCAGCATGCTTTCTGCGTTTTCCGCGTTGATGGTGGTATTGGTGTGGAGGTAAATGCCCTGCCCCATGAGGTTTTTTATCCCCTCCACCGTGGCCTTCCAACTCCCCACGACCCCGGTAAGAGCGTCGTGGACCTCCGCCGAAGGGGATTCCAGACTAACCTGGGCTGAACCCAGTCCGGCCTCCCTGAGTTTTCTGGCCACCCTTTCCGTAACGAGGGTGGCGTTGGAGATCAGGTTGACCTTCAGGCCTATGGAACGGGCGAATTTTATCAGGGCGAAGAGGTCCTCCCTAAGAAGGGGCTCCCCCCCGGTAAAACTTACAAAGGGAACCTCTGCGTCCTCCTTTATTATCCTTATGACTTCCTGGGCCTGGCGGGTGGTGAGTTCAGGGCTCTCCTTCCAGGTTCTGTAGCAGAAACGGCAATCCAGGTTGCACCGCCAGGTTACGCTGAACTCGGAAAGGACCGGATATGTGTAAAAATTTTTCCGGTAGGGAACGAAATCCGTGGCAAAGGCCCCGTCCTCCTTGAAATCTCCCTCCACCAGGGCCTTCAGGTCCCGAAGAAAGTCCAGGGCGTCCTTTAAAGCCCTTTCTCCCCCTGCCCTCGCCACCTCCTCCAGGCTTCCCCCCTTCATTAAAAAGGACAGGAGGCGAAATCCCGTGGCATTCATGGAAAAGACCTGATTGGGGGGGATTATAAGAACCATATCCTTCTGTCGTATAAAGACCAGGTCCTTCAATTTCTTCGCAAATTCCTCTGCCCAGGGAGGAATCAATGTGCCCCTCCTGAGACGCATGCGGAATGACAGGCACTGTGACAGGCGCTGTGGCAGGCACTGTGGCAAGCGCTATGGCAGGCGGAATGGCAGGCGCTGTGGCAGGCGTCGTGGGCAAAGCACGCAGAATGACATGCCTCGGAGGCCATGAAGGACTGGAAGTCCGTGGAGGTTTCAAACTCCTGGAAATTGCTCTGCCAGAATACGAAGTGAGGCTGTGAACGGTACCTGGAGTTCAGGAATTCCTGGGGCTCTCCCAGGAGTTTTCGGTAATGCCTTTTGGTGGCTTCAAGGTCACAATCCCAGGTTTTTTCGGAAATTTTATCGGTGAGAACCCTCAGAAGAGCCTCCACACCCCGGGCCTCAACCCTCCCATCGGGCCCCAGGGCCGCCAGGAAGGCCTCCTCGTAGTATTTAAGGTCTCCCCTGGCCTGGGGAGCCGGAACCACCCTGGGTGGGTCCTTGGAAAGAACTTCTATGGCCCCCTTTTCCTGAAGCCCCATGGCGATGGCCGTGAGAATGGTGTTCACAGAAGCCCCCAGGAGAAACATGGCCTCCACTTCGTCAAGTTTGGCTACCTTTCCTTTCCTGCGGAAACTGTGGGCCTGTATTCTCGGGGGAACCCAATCGTCCCGGACCCAACTCAGTTCTTCCTCCCGGGCCAGGGCAAGCCTTCTGCGGCGGCTTTTGCGGGAGGCCAGAAGGGCCGCCATCAAAACCACGGCCATGAAGATCAAATAATAGGGAAGACGGTGTAAGAATCCACCCCGGCCCGGACTTTTCACCCTTCCCTGCCGGGAAAGGGAGAAGTATTTAGCCGGAAGGTAAACCTGAATCTCCATTTTCTCCCGGGGCAAAAGGCGCTCCCGGTGGAAAAGAACGGAAAAATAGAATTTCCCCCTGAAGGCCTGACCGAAATAATGAATTCTATACCTCTGGTTCATCCATTTTTCCGTCGTAAACCCAATCCTCAACACATCATCCCACCTCACCTCCTTCCCACTTACCTCCACCGGCAGGTGAAGGTATACGGTTTCGTGCTCCAGGGGAGAATCCCACTGGGCGGGGGCCCAGTGAAAGAAGACCAGGCGTCCCCTTTCCGGGCTTTCGGTGTATCCCATAAACCCTTCCTTCACCAGGTCCAGGGCAAAATTGACCACGAAGTAGTATTCCCCGGGAGGAACTCCCTCTCCGTAAAAGACATCGTATCTGGTGGAGGAAATCCTCTTCACTGAAAGAGGATAGGTTCTTCCGGATTCGTCTTTTACGAAACATCCCCCAGGATTAAAATGGGGTTCCCGGCCTATTCCTTCCAGATAGAAGCCGTGCATGGTCCCGGAACTCACCTTCCAGAAGGTTATGTAGGTAAGGTCTGCCTTCCCGGTAACGGTGGGGGATACATGGACCTCCACCCATTTGAGGTGGGCCTCCAGGGCCATGAGGGGAAAAATCAGCAATGCCCCCCAGAGGAAGGCCAGAAGTCTCCTCATTCTACCCCCTTAGGGTTTCTATTTGGTTATCCTTAATCCAAGTATGACCTGTCTGGGGGGATAATACCATCGGGGAGACAGAAATTCGGGCTGAAGGACATTCTCCCATTCCTCGGCGGGAATCCGGGTGTTGAAGAGGTTCAGGGCCCGAAGGAAGACCGCCGCCCGGAATCCGCCCAGGGAAAATTCCCTCTGGAGATAGGCATCCACCCTCCACCAGGTGGGAAGTTTGAATTCCCCCAGGGGGGCTGCAAGCCCCCGGGGATGGTCGTAAAGACCAGGCCTAAGCGTTTCCGTATCCACATAGTTGACGGGGATCATGTAACCGTCCCTGGCCCTGAAAACTCCACCCAGGGTCCACCCGCCGCCGCTCCAGGCCATGTTGAAGAGGACTGACCAGCGGGAATTTAGAATGGGACTGTGGTAAAATCCGTTGGGCGACGGTCCCCAGGAACGGGAAAGGAGAAAGTTAAGGTTCCCAGGATCCAGGGGATAAAGGTTTTGATTTATGGTGAAATAATTGGACCTGAGGTTGAACTGAAAAAGGAAAGAAAGGGTTCCAGATTTTTTAAGCCTGAACCGCATCTCCTTCCAGGACCTTTCCACGCTGATTAGGTTTAGGGTTTGATAATAACCGTTGAAAAACACCCCTTCCCTGAGACCGAACCACTTCTGCCCCCCGAATTCCATGGGAAAATTGCCGCCTTCCTCCCAATCCCCCCAACTTACCAGTTTCCATTCTTCGTCCTTCCACACCAGAGGAATGTCCACATAGGGCAAAGTATTCTTTATGTAAAAAAGGTCCAGATCCACGGAAAGGCCCAGGGGAAGGTCGGAACTCACCCCGGCGCCGATTCTGTAAAAACGGGAGGCTCCCAGCCCCGGCGGATAAAGGGATATGTCCTTCTGGCTCGCCTGGGCCGTGTAGCGATAAAGTGAGGTAAATTCACCCTCCTGGGGAAGCATGTCCCCATCGTCGTTCCACAGAAATTTCTCGTAGGACAGGGCGGAAGAAGCCCTGTAAAGGAGGCTTTCTGGAAGGGGAATCCCACGGTAGGAACCGTAAATCCTTATAACTAAAAATCCGTTTCTGAAGGGATCGTAGGAAAGACCACCCCGGAGTCCCAGAATTCCTATAATCTTTGAGGAAAAGGATGGAACCGAGGTCCCCTCCAGGGAAAGTCCGAAAATTTCCGAGTTCCGGGATGAGGAAGGATATACTTTAAACCACTGGAGGTCGTATCCCGTGGAAAAAAAGAGGTTAACATTGCCGGCGGCGATGGTGTCGCTCAGCCAGACTCCGGCAGTATTAAGCCTGTAGTGAAAGGCATCTGAGGTTCTGAGGTAGGCGAAGCCGGCTTCACCGGCGAAACTCACCAACTCCAGGGGCCAATCCCTTTCTCCCTGGACTTCCCTGCTCAACACCTCCACCCCCACGGCGAAAATATTGTTCAACCCCAGGAAGGAAGAGGAATGGAAGGTCATGGAGGAGTTTAAGGAGAAAAGTTCCTCCTTCAGGTCCTCCCGGTAATTGCCTCCGTCCTTAATAAGATTCACATCGTCAAAGAGGAAATAGGGAGAAGGGGAAACGGGATCAAGATTCCTCTTCCGGGAAAACTCCGCCACCGTCAGGGAAAAGCCCCCGGCGTTCAAACTCCCCCCGAAACCCCTCTCTCGAACCTGACCGTTCCAGGAGGAGGAAGGCGAATAATAGGGTCTTTCCCTCAAATTTTCGTAATCTTCGCCCCGGCTCAGGAAAAATCCCCTGACCCCCCCGGCGAAAAGGGAAAGGTAGAAGGAGTGTTTCCTTACGCTCTGTTCTTCAGGTAAGGCGAAATCCCTGTTCTCCAGAAGACCTGAGAAGAATCCCCCAAATCCCCCCTTCCTGTAGCCTACCTCCCCTTCCAGATAGGGGGACATGGAGTAAGACTCCGCCCTGTCCTCCCGGGAGGTTCCCATAAGGAAGGTGGTCAGGCGAAAACCCGGGGAAAGGGCCGGACGCTCCCATATCCTGACCCTGGCCCGGGGGTATCCCACGGAAACCTCCGCCCTTTCCACAGCGGGATAGGGTATGGCGCCGGAAAGGGAAGATGCGGAGGAGAGCATGTATTCCGTCCGGGAAAGTGCCTGAAAAAACAGGGTCCCCCGATAAAAGGACAGGTCAGGGCTGAGGAAAAGGGCCTCCTCCAGGGAAGGAGCATCCTTCTCCAGTTCCGCCCCGGGAGATTCAGGGAAATTCCGGGTGATGTAAAAGGTCTCCTCAACCCCGTCCACCCAGAGTATGAGGAAATCCCCCTTAACCCGAAGCGTGCCGAAGTTCCTGCCCTCCACCATCAGGGAATAGGCTCCCTCCTTCACTCCGCTAACGAAAAAGAAACCTCCCTTTTCGGTTTTAAAGGAGACCTTTCCCAGGCTCAATTTCACCCCCTCCGGCTTTCTTCCCTCCGGAGGCAGGTAAATCCCGGTAATGGTGGTGGCAAAAATTCCCGCGGCAATTACGAAGAAGGCCAGTCTTCTCATCTCTTACTCCTGAGGTATTCTATTAGAAGCCTAACCCCGAATCCCGTAGCCCCGGCGGGCATGTAGAAAAAGGGCTTGTCAATCATGGCCGGCCCTGCAATGTCCAGGTGAACCCACCGGGCTTCGGAAACGAATTCCCTCAGAAACAGGGCGGCCATTATGGAGCCTCCGCTCCTTCCGTAGCCGGCGTTTTTTATGTCTGCCCTTCTGGACTCCAGTTCCTTGCGATAGTCGTCCAGAAGGGGCATCCTCCAGAGCATCTCCCCGCTTTCAGAAGAGGCCTCCATGAAGGCCCGGGCCTCGTCCTCGTCGGTGGAATAAAGGGCGGCTACCAGTTCCCCCAGGGCCACCACCGCCGCCCCGGTAAGGGTGGCCAGGTCCACCACCGCATCGGCTCCCTGCCTCTCCGCATACACGATGGCATCGGCCAGGGCCAGGCGTCCCTCGGCATCGGTGTTGTCCACCTCCACCCTCTTTCCGTTGGCCATCTCAATTATGTCCCCGGGCTTGTAGGAACTTCCCGAAGGCAAGTTTTCCGCCAGGGGCATAATCCCCAGGACTTCGCAGTTGGGCTCCAGGGCCGGAAGAACCCTCATGGCCCCCAGCACCGCCCCGGCTCCGGCCATGTCCATGTGCATTCCCTTTATGGCCTTGGAAGGCTTAAGATTCAAACCTCCGCTGTCAAAGGTTATTCCCTTACCCACCAGGGCCAGCCTTCCCCGGGGATGGGAGGGTCTGTATCTAACGATGACGACCCTGGGGGGAACAGCGGAGCCCCTACCCACCGCCAGGGTGCCGAAAAATCCGTTTTCCTCAAGCCAGGAGCCCTCCCCCACCTCCACTTCAAGCCCGATCTCCTCAAGTTGCCTGGCCCTGAGGGCGAATTCCTCCGGATTCATAACCGAGGGGGCTTCGTTTATTATGTCCCTGGCGAAGAAAACCGCATCCTTCACCTGAAGGACCTCCTCCAGCCAGGGGGCCTCCTCCACCCACAGGGTTTTCTCGTCGTCCTCTCCCTTCCTCCTCCTGGAAAAATCGTAGTCGGCCAGAAGGACTCCCTCCACGAAATCCATGGAAAATTCCCCCAGGGACGAGGTGGAAGCGTAGGACTCCTTTATCTTCAGTTTATCCATGATGGCCACCGCCTCGGCTCCCCTTCTGCGGGCCTCCTCCCTGGTCTCCGGCCTTTTCAGGTAGAAAACTCCATCCCGATATCCTTCCTTCTCTTCGTCAAAACCGAAGGTAAACAGTTCTTTTTTGATTCCCGTTTCTATTTTCATACTGGAAATATTAACATCCTCCCCTGAAGTTATCAAATAAGCGTTGAGGAAAAAAGGCCCAGAAGATAAAATGGAAGCAGGAGGATAAAATGGGTTACCGTGGAATATTCGATTTCAGAAGCGATACGGTCACCAGGCCCACGGAGGAGATGAGGAGGGCCATGTATCAGGCCGAGGTGGGGGACGATGTTCTGAGAGACGATCCCACCGTCCTCAGGCTGGAAGAACTGGCCGCAGAAAAACTCGGTAAGGAAGCGGCCCTCTTCGTCCCCTCGGGGACCATGGGTAACACCATAGCCCTGAAGGTGGCGGTGGGGGAAGGAAACGAGATCCTTCTGGAGGAAAAATCCCACATTTACAATTTTGAAAGCGGAAATGTTTCCCGAATAGTGGGGGCCCTTCCCAGACCACTCCCCTCAAAAAGGGGAACTGTCCCCCTGGAGGTTCTCAGGGAAAACATCCACGGGGGAGACAGGTTGCACATCCCCCCCACCGTGGCCCTCTCCCTGGAAAACACTCATAATTACTGGGGAGGGGCCGTTTTAAAACCCACCTATCTTGAGGAGGTGGGGAAGTTCTCCAGGGAAATGGGCCTCCACTTTCACATGGACGGTGCCCGCATCTTCAATGCGGCGGTGGCCCTGGGAATCCCTGCCGGGGAACTGGCATCCCATGCCCACTCGGTTATGTTCTGCGTCTCCAAGGGGCTTTCTGCCCCGGTGGGCTCCCTGCTGGTGGGGAACAGGGAGTTGGTAGAGAGGGCCCTCCGGGTAAGAAAATTCCTGGGAGGGGCCATGAGGCAGGCGGGAATTTTAGCGGCGGCGGGGATCGTGGCCCTCACTAAGATGGTGGACCGCCTGGCCGAAGACCACGCCAGGGCAAGGAAATTGGCCCTGGGGCTTTCCGCCATGGATGGCATAGAAATTGACCCCGCGGAAGTGGAAACCAACATAGTGATCTTCCGCCTGCGGAAAATGGAAGTCCCGGTCTTCCTGGAAAACCTCAAAAAGGAGGGCATCCTGGCCCTGGGATTTGGGAAATCCAGGGTCAGGATGGTTCTTCACAAGGACCTGGACGACCGGGATGTGGAGAAAGCCCTCCGGGCCATCTCCAGGATGATGTCCTGAAACCGACTGGACTTATATTATTCCCAGCCCCCGGGCCTTTTTGATCATCTTGTCCACCAACTTCTTGACGGCCTTTTCCGAGGCCTTGGAGATGGAACTCTCGCCCCCAACAAGTCCTCCGCCGGCGCTGGTTATTGCGCCCACCAGAATGCCGGTGCTCTTGTCCTCGGCCTTCACGGAGAAAAGGATCTCCCCGGTTTCAACATCTATCAACTGAGCGGTAAGGCCAACCTTGGCCTGGGCCAGTTTCACACCTCCGCCTCCGATGCCCAGTTTGTTTCCCACGAGACCCAGGGCTCCGCCCTTCTTTTTCTGCTCAAACTTGTAAACTGTTCCCACCACTATGTATTTCACTCCGGCAAGTTTCCCTATCTTCACGGCGGTGGAAGCATCGGCCCTGTCCGAATGCTGGAAGTCCTGCTCGTTGAGTATGGAGTTGAGGTATTTTCTGGAATAGATCCTGAAAACCATCCTGTCCAGGAGTTCGTTCTCCACCAGGGCCTGAATCCCTTCCCCGATGTCGTAGGAGCCCCACCACTGGTTCCTTATGGGCGAAAAATCAAACTTGAGAACGGCCACCTTGGGCCTCTGGGTCTGAGCCAGCAGAGGAAGAACCATGACGATGCCCAGGACAAAAACTAAGGCTTTTTTCAGTTTCATTGAACCCTCCTTTGTTGTTATAGGTTACGGAAAGTTTAAACTCTTTTAAGGAAAATCTCAAATAAAAGGGGTTATCCTATCACCCAGAGGTCTTCCTGGAGGGTGGAGATGAATTCGGCTCCCCCGGACCTGAGAACCACCATTTCCTCCAGGCTCACCACCCCGTAATCCGGCAGGTTTATCCTGGGCTCCAGGGTGAACACCATGCCCTCTTCCAGGGGAAGATAGGGAAGGGAGCCGTATCTTTCCCACCGGGGCGCCAGAAGGGCCGCTCCATCGTGGGCATCCCTTCCCACCTGGTGGCCCAGGGCGTGGGGATATTCCTCGTAACCCCTGGAGGTTATGTAGTCCCTGGCTATCTGGTCCACCTCCCATCCCTTCATCCCGGGCTTCATGGCCCGGGCCGATTCCCTGATGGCATCCCTGATGGTTTCAAAGGCCCTCTGAACCTCCCCCGGAGGTGAAGATTCCCCCTCCCGTGGAAAATACCACATCCTCTGAAGGTCCGAGCAGTAGCCGTCCAGTTTTATCCCAAAATCTATGTTTAAGAGGTACCCTTCCTCTATTTTTCTGTCCGTGGGGGAGGAATGGGCTCCGAATTCCTGGGGACCGGCGAAAACCGCAGGACAGGAAGATGGCTCCCAGGCAGGCTCAGCCCCTAATTCCTCCATCCACTTCACCAGGTAGGCGGCCACTTCCTTTTCGCTCATCCCCACCCTCAGGACCCCACTTAGCCGCTCAAACATTTTCTCCGTCTCCTCCACGGCCCTTCGGATTCTCCTGAGTTCCTCCGGAGTTTTTCTGCTGCGGAGGGCCTGCACCACCTCCTCGGCGGAGACCAGTTTTGAAAGGAAGGGGGTCCCCTCCAGGTGTTCCTGGAGGAGAAGAAACATCCCGTGGGTCAGCCCATCGCTGGTGGGATCAAAAAGGGAATAGTTTATCCCGATGGAGGCGGGCTTCTTTTCCCGGAGAACCTCCAGAAGGACCTCCTTTATGCCTCCCCGGTAGGTCAAAACCCTGTGGAATATCCCGCTCCTCCTGGCCTGCTCTCCGTCCAATTCCCCCACTATGGCCACCGCCTCCCCATGGGCAAAGAACATGAGAGCCGACTGCCAGGTAAGGTTGTGGGGATAGAGGTACTGGAGGGCGGGGTCGGGATTCATCCTGCTCTCCCTTACGAAGAACATCCAGAGGTCTATTTTCTTCTCTTTGAGGATGGAGAAGGCCTGTTCCCTCTTCTCCTTCTCAATCATTCCTCAACCCTCCGGGCGTAATACCAGAAGAAGAGGAAAAGAAGGGTGTAGGCTATGAGGCTTATGACCTCACCCTGTGTGTTCAACCACTGGACTCCCTTCCTCAAGCCGAAGTTTATGCTCTCGGAGAGGTTGAGAAACTTCAGGAAAGCCCCCACAACGCCCATGAGGGCTCCTCCGGCTATGAACCCGGAGGCTATCAGGGTTCCCCTGTCTCTCCTCTTCTTCGCCAATTCTCCGTCTCCCCTCCCCACCAGATAGGAAAGGAACCCTCCCACCAGAAGGGGAAGGTTGAGTTCCAGGGGAAGGTACATTCCCAGCGCAAAGGCCAGGGTTGGAACCTTGGACATTTCTATCAGCACCGCCACTATGGCTCCTACGCCGTAAAGAAGCCAGGGCACAGGTTCCCGGCTCATCATGGATTTTATTATCACCGCCATGAGGTTCGCCTGGGGAGCCTGAAGGCTCTCCTGTCCCCCTGTAAAACCGTAGGCCTGGTTGAGGACCATTATTACTATTCCTATTAGAAGGGCGGAAACGGCGATCCCAAGGAACTTAAACCTTTCCTGGTTCCTGGGGGTGGCACCGGTCCAGTAACCTATCTTCAGGTCGGTGATGAATCCACCGGCCACCGAAAGGGCCGTACACACCACCGAACCTATGAGAAGGGCTATTATCATCCCCCGGGCTCCGCTGAGACCTGCGTAAACTAGAACCAGGGAGGATATTATCAGGGTCACCAGGGTCATTCCGGAGACGGGATTGGTCCCCACTATGGCTATGGCCGTGGCAGCCACCGTGGTAAATAAAAAGGCCAGCAGTATGGCCACCAGAACCCCTATGGTGGCTATCTTGGCGTTGGAGAAGGAAAAGAAGAAAATCCACATGGCCACGACCACCGCGGCAATTCCCAGGATTATAGTGCTCATTTTAAGGTCCGTGTCGTAGCGGGGTCGGGCCTCGGAGCCTTCACGCTTCCGGAATATTTCCTTAAACCCCATGGAGAAGGACCTGTACATTATGGGGAGGCTCTTTATTATCCCTATAAAACCCGCCGTGGCTATGGCCCCTATACCTATTTTTTGAGCGTAGGTTTTAAACAGCAGGGCCTCGTTCATGGAGGAGATGGGAACTGACCCCGGAGGAATTATTCCCAGGGCGTGACGCCCAAACTCCCATATTATCGGAACGAGAACGAAGGTGGAAAGAAGGCTTCCTGCCACTATCACCGCGGAATAGCGCAGGCCCACTATGTATCCCAATCCCAGAAGGGAGGCCACCGCATCCAGTTTCAAAACCATCCTCGCCTTCTCGTTTATGTGCTTCATAAAGGGGATCCATTGGAATTCCAGAAACTCGTCCCAAAGTTTAACGGTCCCCGCCAGAAAATCGTACACTCCGCCGATGAGCATGCTCCACACCAGAACCAGGGCTCCCTTTCCCCCGGTCTCTCCGGCAACTAAAATCTCCGTGGTGGCAGTGGCCTCGGGGAAGGGGAGTTTACCGTGCATCTCCGCCACGAAGTATCTTCTCAGGGGGATCAGGAAGAATACCCCCAGGGCTCCTCCCAGGAAGGCGGAAATGGCTATGGCCATGAGAAGGGAAAGGGAAGAGGAAAATTGGTTTTGAAGGCCCAAGATGAAAATAGCCGGGGTGGTGAAGATGGCCCCGGCCACGATTACTCCGGAGGCGGCCCCGATGGATTGGATTATCACATTTTCCAGAAGGGTGGACTTCCTTTTGTAAAGGGCAGATATCCCCACGGCCAGGATGGCAATGGGTATGGCAGCCTCAAAGACCTGACCCACCTTCAGGCCGAGGTATCCGGCGGCAAAGGTGAAGACGGCGGCCATTACCGTTCCCCAGAAGATGGACCTTCCCGTTACTTCGGGGACATCGTCCTGGGGAACCACCGGTATGTATTTTTCCCCTTCCTTAAGGGGGGTGTAGGCGTTGGGCGGAAGACCTTTTCCCATCAATACCCTCCGAGAAGTTCTTTCTTTATTTTCTCAAAGGCAGAACCGTTAAACTTAACCTTCATGCTTTCGGTCTGCCTCTGTAGAAAGGCCCGATAGAAATTGTCCTTTTCCCTTTGAAGCATTTGCTGGGCGAACTTGGGAAGTTCCTTTTTGAGTTTTTCCCGGTCCAGTATCCTCTCCTTTATCCTGAAGACTAAAGCGCCCCGGGGAAGAAGGATAACCCTGGACCACTTGTTTAGAGGGGCATCCAGAAGGGCCTCCACGGCCCCGGGGTTGAGTTCTATGTTGTCGTCCCTGAAGGCCCTGGAATAATCCGTGGTGACTTCCTTGTGGAGAACCGCCGGAGGAAGTTTTCCACCCTTCACGGCCTCCTCCAGAACCTTCCTGGCCCTTTCTTTTTTCTTTTCCATCAAAAGTTCCTCGGTGATCCTCTCCACGAACTCCTCGTATTTGCCGGGCCTGGAGGGTTGAATTTTATCCAGGCGAACCACGAAGAACCCGGTGTAGCCCCTTATGGGCTGGCTAATTTTTCCTTCCTTTAACTGGAAAAGAACCGCCGAAACCGTGGCGGTGGGATCACCTTCGGTGGGCTCCCCCAGCCTCAGGAAGTCCGTTTTGTAAAGTTTCAGGCCGTACTTCTTGGCTGCCTGGGCAAGGCCCTTCTTTTTGGCATCCCTGTAAACCTTCTTGGCCAGATCGGCAGCGAGTTCCCAGGCCTTCTTCAGTTTAAGGGCCTCCTCCACCTGTGGCCTGACCTCGCTGAGTTTCTTGAAGCCCCCGGGAATTTTTCTGACGAGTTTCACCACCTCAAACCCATCCTTCACCTTGAGGGGCGGGGATATTTCATCAATTCTGGCCTGGGAAAGCCAGGTCCTCTCTGCGGGGGAGATGGCGTTGACCGGCAACCTCTCCACCTTCTCCACCTTGCCGAATTTCTTCCCGGCCACCTCCAGGGCGGTCCCCTTTTTCAACTGGGCCACCAGGGCATTCAGGTCCTTTTCGGTTTTGACCTTTACCCTGATGAAATCGTACAGGTCAGGTTTGGCGAACATGTCTTTGTTTTCGTCGTAGTATTCCTTTAACTCCCTGGGGAGTATGCTGACCTTCTCCTTCATCTTTATGGCAGATATGAAAACGAATTCCCCCTTTCTCCTTTCAGGAACCATAAATTTATCCCTGTGCTTCTGGAAATAGGCTTTCCTTTCCTCTTCGGTGGGTTTTTCAACCTCCACATCGGCGTAGGGGTAATAGAGTATTTCCGCCACGAACTTCTCGTTGTTGAAACGATAGGCCCTTTCCAGTTCCGCAGGATTAAGCCTCACGCCGGCGGTAATCACCTCCCGGAGTTTCCTCTCCAGAAGGTATAGTCTCATCTGCTGTTCAAATCTGGGGACGGACATGCGATAAAGGGTCATAACTCTTCTCTTGTATTCCTGGGGTCCCACAAATACTCCGTTGACCTGAAAGGCCGGCATGCTTTCTATAAACTGGGCCAATTCCTTATCCCCTACGGTGATGTGGAATTTAGAGGCGATCTTTTTCAGGATTATTCTGTACTCCAGAGTTTGAAGCACCCGCTCCGCCAGACCCATCCTTTCTATAAGCCCCTTGGTTATCGGCCTGTCCCCCAGGCGATCCCTGAGGCTCTCAATTTGGGCGTAAAACTCCTGGCGGAATGTGTCCCGGTCTATCTTTTCCCCCGCCACCTGGGCTATTACATTGGGTCCTCCCCCAGAGATCCTTCCGGAACCCCAGGCCACGAAAACGAAGAGGATGAAGACCCCTATAACCGCCCAGAGGATTATATTTTTCATCACCTTGCTTTTTCTGAATTTCCTCAGCATTATTTACCTCCTAAGGGAAGTGTTCTGGCGTTGCCGTGACGGTCCACCGCCCGCAATGCCATTATGTCGTTTTTATTGAAGTTGAACTTTTCCTCCAGACCATCGTATAGGCCATCCTGGGGCCTGGCCAGGACCCAATGTTTTCCATCGGTGGTGTAGTAGACTCCCTTCACCCCGCTTCCCCGATCCCTTACCACCACCACAAGCCCCTTGGAAGAGGAAGTCACCGAGATTTCAGGGGGGGTGTTGTCCACCAGAAAACTTTCAGAGGTCCTGCTTACTTCCTGAGCCTCCTGGGAAGGATTGGAGGGAAGGTCCGAAGCCACCACCTCCACCCTGTACTCCCCGTCGGGTAGAAAGGTAGTGTCCAGGGCGTAGTAGTTATCCTTCCATTCCTTTTCCATGGTGATTTTCGTTTTCTCTCCCTTAACGATTACTGTGTAAACCAGACCATCCCCATCGGGGTCCGAGGCTTTCCACATCACCGTCCGGTAACCCCGGCGGTAGGCCCTTTTCACCGCCAGTCCGGAGGTGGAAGGCCTGTCTCCCCGCTCGTCGGAAAGCCCCCTTATCTTTTCCCGGGAATACTCCTTGAAAACCACATTGGGGGGATATAGTTTTATGGATTCTATCCTGGGGGGAAGGTTCATCTTCTTGTAAAAAACCTTGAGGGAGGTTAAAAAACCGTTGGGCGGTATTTTAACTTTCACCTGAAGATAACGGGCCGGGGAAGAAAGGATTTTTTCCCCGGAGGAAATTCCAGGGGTCCATCCTTCCCAGGTGGAATCCGGGGTGGCCGAGTTTCCGCTCCTGGTGTAAACCTCCACGCCCTGGCCCCGGAAGTAGATTCTTCCCCATCGGCTCTGACCTCCCCCATCCAGAACATCAGAGAGGTAGTATCCTCCCTCCTTTACGGACTCCATCCTATAAATTCCCGTAGGGGTGGAGGTGATTATGTAGAGCCTGTCGGCGGGATGGAGCAACCGGACTTCCCTGGCCTCCACCTCTTCCACCAGATCTCCCTTGTAGAAGTCCACCATCTTAAAAACCCTGGCCCTGTCTCCCCCGGTGGCTGCATAGAGGTCTCCCCTGTAAACGGCCAGGGAGGATACATACTTATGGGGATTTTCCCAGAACACCAGGGCCTTCCTGGTGGCAGGGTCTATCTGATATACATAACTTCCCCCCTGCCTGAAAATCCGACTCCTCGGTTTTTTACCGGAGGATTTGGGGGTGACGGTTATCTCCACGGCAGAGGTGTTAGAGCGCTGCGGAAGTATTATTTTTTCCCTTCCGGATACTCTTCCCTGGGTGGCGGCGTATATCTTTCCCTTCCAGAAGGTTATGGAACTCACTTCTTCGTATGGGGATTCCCACAAAAGGGTGGTTCCCTTGCCGTCGTAAAGATAAACCCTGCCTCTGCCGGAGGTGGCAAGGTATATGTTTCCGCCTTCAAATACGAAATCAAGAATCTGGCTGTCGGGAAGTTCCGCTATTTTCTGCCCGGCCCCCTGGAGGTCTATTTTATACAGGGTGGAGGGTTTCCCCGTGGCAGCGTACAAAAACCCGTTGTGAAATTTGAGTTTCCATATAAACCTCCCCTCGGGGTCAAAAAACTCCTCCACTTTATCTCCCTTGACCTGATAGATTTTCCCCCGGGGAGATGTGGCGAAATAAATGTAGCCCCGGGAATCCCTGGCCACGGTGTAGATGTCCAGTTCCGGAGCATCGTAAACCAGGTGAACCTTTCCGTCGGGGTCTATCCGGTAAAATCGGCCCTCGTGGCCCGTTCCCACCCAGAAGCGGGAACCATCCTGAAGAAAACTCAGGACAAAATCCTCCTTAACATCCGCCAGCCTGGTGAGTTTAAAGGAGGGCCTCAACACGCCATCCCAGGAGAGGGAAACCCCCTCCAGGGTGCCCTTGAGAAAATGGGAGGCATCCTCCCTCTTCCACACCCTGGTGGTGCTGGCCACCACCGAAAAATAAACAAAAAACAAAATCCATATTCTTCTCATTCCCGTCTCCTTGTGGAGAATTTAATCAGTTTGTTTCCCCGAAGGAACCAGGGAAGTTCCGCGGTGTACTCTATCACCGTGCTCATGGGGGTTTTTCTTCCGGTGTAGGATGTGTAGGGTGAGGTGTACAGTTCCATGAGGGTGGGGGGCAGGGAGGGCAATTCTTCTCCCTTGAGAAACACGGAGGGTTTCTTCACGAAGAACTTAAAATACAGGCGGTTGTTTTTCCTCAGGTTGTTCAAAACCCTGAGTAACCTCTGAAAAGACGGTGGGTAAACCCCGGCACCTTTGTAATACCTGGCCTCCCATTTTAGCAGGTCCTGGGCCGAAGAGACCAGGAGGTACAGGTCCTGGCCCGGGGCAACTTCGGGGATTTTAACCGGATAGGTCTTAGATATCAGTTTGCCGTTCTTGGGCTGAATGAAAACGGTGATGGGAACCCTTTCCCCGGCCTTTACCCGGTATTCAGGGGCCCATATCCTGGAAATGGTGGCGGTTCTGTCCTCCTCAAAGACCTCGTAGTTGAGGTTTATGGAATCTATGTCCGCCCTTTTGTAAGGATTGTTCACCAGGTAATAAAGTACTGCGGCATCCAGGCCCAGCACCTCGCTGGAGTTCTTCCCCACGAATATGTCGTTTACGAAAACATTGTGGCCCTCCTTCAGGGCTATGTTTCCCTTCACCCTCAGGGTAATGTTTCCGTAATCCTTGGCCTCGGTGGTGAGAAGGTACTGCTCTATCACCATCATCAAAGCCGGGGAAAGAAGGGGGTCGGAGGTCAGCCAGAAGTTGAACTCCTTATCAAGCCTTTCGGAGGAGAATTTGAACCTCACCGGTATGTAGCGGGGAAGTTTTCCCAGTTCACCCACCACGGCCCTGCTTCTATCCTCAAAGGCTCCTCCCACCAGGTAAAGGGGCTGAATGATCTTAAAGGGGGAGGAATAGGACTTCACCACGGCCACCACCCTGGACCTGGAAAGGAAATAATTGACCCGGCCCAGGTTGTAAAGGGGATGCCCGAATATGTAAACCCTGTCCCCCTTCCGGTAAACCACGGTCCCTCCGGCGGAAATCTCTATATCTCCGGCGGTCAAAAGGACCGAAACGGCGTCCCCGGGGTCCAGCACCCGCTGCTTCATGGAGAGGTCCATGGAAGGGCCGGTGGATGGGGCAAGGGTGAAATTGGCCCTTTCCGCCAGGGCCTTAAGGTAAGGAGATGAAAAATTGGCGGAAAGGGGAAGGGGCAGGGGACTCATGCCTCCCACCTTCTCCGGAGGCTCCAGGGCCCTGGTGAGTTCAGCAAAACTCATCCTCTTTTTAATGAGGTTGGGGGAACCCTTCCCGTCCCTGGAAGGAAGCCTACCTTCCCTAACCACCGCTTCAACGGGAACTATTCCAGCAATGGGTTCTCTGGAAAACTGAAATCCGTAGGCCACCGCCCCCAGAAGTTTTCCATCAATGTAAACCGGGCTTCCGCTCATGCCGGCGATCACCCCTCCGCCTTCCACATATTCCCCGTCCAGGCGGGCAATAATCAGGGGAAAATCGCTGCTGATGTTGTTTACAATCCCCAGGATTTCCACCCCGAATTTTACAGGTTTTTCCCCTTTAAAAACCGAATAGCCGTATCCCTTGAGGCCCGGCTTTACGCTGGAGAGGGGAAAAAATTCTGACGAAACCAGAAAAAAGGCCAAAAACAGAAGAACGAAAAATTTCTTCATAGGAAGTAAATTTTAAACCCTGAGTATTTTTTGTCAATCTTCATCGGAAGCCATTATGGTAAGGAAGGCCTCCTGGGGGATGTCCACCCTCCCGATCCTCTTCATCCGCTTTTTTCCCTCCTTCTGCTTTTCCAGGAGTTTTCTTTTACGGGTCACATCTCCCCCGTAGCACTTGGCCAGGACATCCTTGCGGACCGGTTTTACCGTCTCCCGGGCTATCACCTTCTTCCCCACCGCCGCCTGGATCACCACCTCAAACAACTGGCGGGGGATTATCTTCCTCAGTTTTGAGACCACCTCTCGGCCCTTCTCGTAGGCCTTGCTCTTTTCCACGATGAAGGAAAGGGCCTCCACAGGCTCGCCGTTTATCAAAATGTCCAGTTTCACCAGGTTTCCCGGTCTGAACCCTATGAATTCGTAATCCATGGAGGCGTATCCTCTGGTCAGGGACTTAAGTTTGTTGAAGAAGTCGTAGATGATCTCCGAAAGGGGAATTTCGTAGGTCATCATGACCCGATGAGGGGAAATGTATTCCATTTTCTTTTGAATTCCCCTCCGGTCCAGGGCCAGTTTCATCACCGCCCCCACATATTCGTCCGGGGTTATGATTATGAGGTTCACATAGGGCTCCTCTATCCTCTCTATTTTTTCCCGGGGGGGAAGTTGTGAAGGACTCTCTATCTCCAGTTCCCGCCCATCGGTGGTGTAAACCCTGTAACTCACCGAGGGGGCCGTGGTAATAACCTTAACCCCGTATTCCCTTTCCAACCGCTCCTGGACTATTTCCCTGTGGAGCATGCCCAGGAAACCGCAGCGAAAACCCATGCCCAGGGCCTGGCTTTTTTCCACCTCAAAGGTCAGGGAGGAATCGTTCAGGGCCAGTTTTTCCAGGGCATCCCTCAGGTCTTCAAAGGTGTAACCGTCGGCGGGATAAAGGCCGGCGTAAACCATGGGTTTCATCCTCCGGAATCCCGGTAGGGGCTCCGCCGCAGGCCTTTTCTCCTCGGTGATGGTATCCCCTATCATCACCTCTCTTATGTTCTTTATGCTGGCGATAACCAGTCCGGCCTCCCCCGTGGAAATGGCCTCCACCTTTTTGTACTTGGGCGTTAAAACCCCAAGTTCCGTAACTTCCCTTACCGCTCCGCCCTGCATAAATTTAATTCTCATGCCCGGACGAATTTCTCCGTCCACCACCCTGACTAAGGTTATCACCCCCCGGTAGTTATCAAACCAGGAATCAAAAACCAGGGCCCTGAGGGGTCCCCTGGCCTCTCCCCCGGGAGGAGGGATCCGCTCCACTATGGCCTGCAAAACCTTGTCCACATTGGTGCCGTACTTGGCGCTGACCATAATGGCCTCCTCCGCCGGAATGCCTATTAGGTTTTCCAGTTGAGAAAGGACCCTGTCCACATCGGCGTTGGGGAGGTCTATCTTGTTGACGACCGGGATCAAAACCAGGTCGTTTTCCAGGGCCAGATAGGTGTTGGCCAAGGTCTGAGCCTCCACCCCCTGGGTGGCGTCTATGACCAGCAGGGCCCCTTCGCAGGCGGCCAGGGACCGGGAAACCTCGTAACTGAAGTCCACATGACCAGGGGTATCAATGAGGTTAAGTTGATATTCCTTGCCCTGATGCCTGTATTTTAGACGGACGAAATGGGCCTTTATGGTGATGCCCTTTTCCCTTTCCAGGTCCATGGAATCCAGGACCTGATCCTCCATTTCCCTCTTGGAAAGGGCACCGGTAATTTCCAGGAAACGGTCCGCCAGGGTGGACTTCCCGTGGTCAATGTGGGCTATTATGGAAAAATTCCTTATCCTTTCCCTTTCCATCCGTAGGCCGCCGCCCCCACAACCCCTGCCTTTTTAAGCAGGAGTGCGGGCATTATTTTTGGACGAGAGTAACGGTAAACATAGGAATTGGCTTCCAGAAAGGCCAACATGGGCTCCCGGAGGAGTTCAAAGGAGAGGGAAAGACCTCCCCCAAGAATCACCGCCTGGGGATCAAGGACATTTATCAGGGAAGCGAGACCCACCCCCAGCCACCGTCCCACATCCTCAAAGACCTCCTGGGCCTCCTTTTCCCCCTCCCTGGCCCTCTTGGAAATTTCCCTGCCGGTGAGGCTCAAGCCGGTCCTCTCTCTGTATTTGCGCACCAGGGCCGAAACCGAGGCCTCCGTCTCCCAGCACCCATGGGAGCCACAACCGCACTTCACCCCCATGGAATTCACCCTTATGTGGCCCACCTCCCAGGCGAATCCCCGGGCACCGGTGGGAACCTCGCTCCGCAGGAAAAAACCTCCTCCGATGCCCGTTCCCAGGGTGACCATAAGAAAATTATCCAGGCCCCTTCCGTTTCCGAAAAAGGCCTCCCCGAAGGTGGCCACCGTGGCGTCGTTGTGTATTCTGGCCCCGGGAAAAACTTCCCTCACCACCTCCCCCACCCTCGCCTCCTGAAGGAAGGGGATGTTGGGGGCGAAGCGTATGGTCTGGGTTTCTTCCTCCCACAGGCCGGGAACCCCCACCCCCACGCTGTGGTAGACGGGGAATTTTTCCTTTATTTCCATGAGAATCCCCTGAAATTCCACCAGGGTGGAAGGGGTCTTCCAGGAAGAGGTTTCCTTAAGTTCTCCGGTTTCCGTAACTATTCCTGCGTCTATGTCCGTTCCACCTACATCTATTCCCAGCAAGTTCATTTCTTCTTTTCATCTTCCCCTGAAAGTCCTTTCTTGAAGTTTCTTATGGCCTCGCCGATACCCCTTCCCAGGGCCGGCAGTTTTCTTCCGCCGAATATAACGAGAACTATGAGGAGTATTAATAGAATTTCCCCTAAGCCCAAACTCATTTCAGAACTATTACTATTTTGTTGTTTTTAAATTTTTCTGGCTTCAGTATCTGGATCTGGATTTGCTGCCCATCGGGGGAAGGTATCACCATGTAGTCCACCCCTAACTGGTAGAAATCCTTGGGAAGAATCCAGGCTCCCTTTATTTTCGGAACCCCGAAATCGGAGGCTTTGAGAACTATTATGGTGGAGTTTCTGAGGTCCAGCCTGTTGGGGAAAAGGGAGGGGGAAAGGTTTTTGATCTTGGTGGAGGTGAGAAAGCCTCCTTTGATAATCCCCGCCTTTTTCAACTGGGCCTTGGTCCCCACCGCATACCACACGGAGTTCAGCCGGGACTCCAGGTCCGCCACCCTGGAGGAAAGTTCCGCCAGTTGTCGGGAAAGGCGGTTTCTCTCCTCCTGGAGCATCACCACATCCTCCTGGAGTTGTTTTTTCCGGGATTCCAGTTCCGCCACCTGGGCTTCCAGGCTTTTTTTCACCTGGGCCAGTTGTTCCGCCTTCTTCTCGGCCTTCTCCTTGGCGCTGACCAGTTCCTGTTTTTTCCTCCGTTTAATTTCGTTGGGGCTTATGGGAGCATCCCCCTGGGTCACGAAGGTTCCGAACACATCCGCCTCAGGGTCGTAGAAATTCCAGACCTTAAACCCGGGAACCAGATAATCAAATATGTTCACCCGACTTATCAGTTTGGAGGCCTTGTCCGGAGGAAGGTTGTATTGCTTCGTCAGAAAGTCCATGGCTATTTTCATGTGGGTATCTCCCCTCTTCACCACCACGGGCCGGGGAAGTTTTTTCTCAATGTTGGCAAGTTCCTCCTTCATCTTCTGGATGTCCTTTTCCTTCTCCACGATGGACTTCAAAAGCCCCTTGTAAGAAACATCTTCCTCCTTCTCCAGCCTTTCCTCCAGGGCCTTGACTTCTTCGGGCCCCAGGTCCATGGACTGGTAGATTTCCGGGGGAATTTCCACGCCCTGGGCCTTGGCGGTCTTTATGAGTTCAAACACTTCGTTCTGCTTTTTCTTTATCTGCTGCTCTATTTTATCCACCTTGGCCGCCATTTTTTTCATGTCCTCAAATTTCAACTGGGCACCCTTCTTTATCTTGAGGGAAGGCCCGGAAAGGAAGAGATAGGCCGCCACCGCGGCTATTATAACCAGGGCCGCCACCAGGGCTATCCATATAATAGCCCGGTTGGAACTTCTGGGGGCTTTCATATACCTGGTGCTATCGTTGACCTTTTCTTCGTCGTCAAATATGTTGGCCATTTTAACCTCCTTCAAGGTTGCTAAGAAATTTTAACACACTGAGGGCAGGAAGGGAAATGCTCATGAGAGAAATTGACCTCCGGGGAGGTTTCTGATAAAATCTGCTTTTGCGGGGCGTGGCGCAGCCTGGTTAGCGCACCTGCCTTGGGAGCAGGGGGTCGGAGGTTCAAATCCTCTCGCCCCGAGGGCGGCGCCCGTAGCTCAACAGGATAGAGCAGCGGATTTCTAATCCGCCGGTTGGGGGTTCGAGTCCCTCCGGGCGCGTTCTTTAACCCCTATCCACACCTTCATAAGGGATTTTCCCCTATTGGCCCAGGTGTAGTAGGGAACTGCCGTAAGACCCTCTCCCTTCAGCACCACCACCCCTTCTAATAGATCAGGCTCGTATTTCGGCACAAAGAGGGCATTTTTGGGGACTTTCCTTTTCAAAATCTTCGGTCCGTTGTCCACGGACTCAAAGCAGTAAACCACAGGCCCCCGCTGGAGGGCAATTTTTCCCCGGTCATCCTTAACCTCAGGGCGGGCCTTTACCTTCAAAACAGGCATGGGAAGGAAGAGTTCTATCCGGTCCCCTGCCTGCCATTTTCTTTCTATCTTCAGAAAGCCTTTTTTAATTTCGAGGGGAATTTTCCTTCCGTTTAACTTAACCGTGGGCTTTTGCTGCGGAGGATTGGCAAAGGTATAGAGGGAAGAAGGGGTGGCCTTTCCTGAGGCCCAGCCTGGAATTCTAAGGTAAAGGGAAAAATCAAGGGGTTTTTCGGGAAAAATCTTTATTTCCACCCTACCGTCCCAGGGGTAAAGGGTTTTCTCCTCCACCCTCACTCTTTTTCCGGAAACTTCTAATTGGGCGGAGTTTTCACCGTAAAGGGTTATGTAAAGGGAATTTTTCCCCGTGGCGTAAAAATACCTGCCCAGAGTGGGAAGGAAGCGGGAGAGGTTGGTGGGACAGCAGGCGCAGGAATACCAGGGTTTCCTCTCCAATTTTCCGTCGGATTCCAGGGGGTTCACATAGAAAAATCGGTTTCCGGAAAGGGAAATCCCTGCCAAAAGGCCGTTATAAAGGGTTCTTTCAAGAACATCCAGGTATTTCCCGTGGCCGGTAAGGAGAAAAAGCCGATGATTGAAAAAGACATTGGCTATGGAGGCGCAAGTTTCGCAGTAGGCTTCCTTGTTGGGAAGTTGGAAGGGTCTTCCAAAGGCTTCCCCTTCGGTCAGGGAACCCACCCCTCCGGTTATGTAAATTTTTCCTGAAACTATATCCTTCCAGACGGCAAAGGCCGTTTCTATGTAGGGACGATAACCCGTGATGGTTCCCACATCCAGGAGGGCGGAATACATGTAAAGGGCCCTTACCGCATGCCCCACCGCTTCTCGCTGCCTCTCCACCGGAAGGTGGGCCTGCATGTATCGGGGGTCGTTGTAAACCCTGAAATCCGATTCTCTGGCGAACATTGCCCTGAAGGGGCATCTTCCCCGGTTGTGGAGGAAGTAGTCGGCCAGTTTAAGGTATTTTTCCCTGCCGGTTACCCTGTAAAGTTTTACCAAACCGATTTCTACTTCCTGATGGCCGGGATATGCGCATCTTCTCCCCTGGTAAAAAACCCTGTAGATGAGGTCGGCGTTTTTAAGGGCAATTTTGAGGAAATTCTTTTTCCCTGTGGCCAAGTAGTAAGCCACCGCCGCCTCGTACATGTGCCCCACATTGTAGAGTTCGTGGCTGGTAAAGAGGTTGGACCACCTTCGGGGACCAGTTCCAGGAGGAAGTTTTCGGGGATTAACCTGTCTGGCGGTGTAAAGGTATCCGTCGGGGGCCTGGGCCTTTGCTATTACGGAAATGAGCCGGTCCATATAGGCCTCCAGGTTAGGGTCCTTTTTTATCATGAGGGAATAGGCAGCCCCTTCCATAATCTTAAAGACATCGGAGTCGTTGTATCTCCTTCCCTCAAAATCACCCTTTTTGAGGCCGGCGGCCTTTTCAAAATTGGCAATCCTTCCGGTCTGCTCCGCCATGCGAAAGTTGTGGGGAATCGTCACATCTATGGCCACCTGAACCCGGTTTCCAGGAAGGGACTTAGGGGAGAACTTCACCCTGTAAAATTCCACGGGTTTGATGGGGTATCCTGCCGCACAGAGGAAGGATAGAAACCCCACGAAAAAGGCGAACTTCCTCAAGGCCTCCCCCTTCAGTCGCACTGGGACCCCGGGTATTTCTCCAGGGCATCCAGGAGCATATCCATGGCCCTCTCCAGTTTTTCCGTCTCAAGGACATAGGCTATCCTCACTTCGTCCTTTCCCTTCCCCGGGGTGGCGTAGAATCCCGGTGCAGGGGCCACCATGAGGGTCTCTCCCTTGTTCCTGTAATCGGTAAGCAACCACTTGGAGAAGGCCTCGGAGTCGTCCACCGGAAGTTTCACAACGGTGTAGAAGGCCCCTTCAGGTTTTTCTAAGACTATTCCCTCCTTCCCGCTGAGGGCGTTCCAGACCACATCCCGCCTCCTCTGGTATTCCTGTCTGACGGTTTCAAAGTATTCCATGGGGAGGTTGTAGGCGGCCACCGCCAGGTGCTGTTCCACCGTGGGAGGACAAAGCCTTGCCTGGGCGAATTTTATGGCTTCGGTCACTATCTCCCGGTTCTTGGAAATTATGTTCCCTATCCTGGCCCCACACAGGGAAAACCGCTTGGAGACGGAGTCCACCACTATTATGTGATCCCAGGCATCCCTGAAACGGAGGGCTCCGGTGTGCTTTCTTCCGTCAAAGGTGAATTCCCGGTAAACTTCGTCGGTTATGAGGAAAATTCCCTTTTTCTTGACGAAGTCAACCACCATCCTCATCTCCTCCTCCCGAAGGACCGTCCCCGTGGGGTTGTTGGGAGTACAAAGGAGAACCGCCCGGGTCCTTTCGCTGAAGGCCTTTTCAAATTCCTCAACGGGAGGAAGGTGAAATCCCTCCTCTGCCCTGGTGGTCACCGGAACAAGTTTTACCCCCAGGATCTGGGCTATGCCGTTGTAGTTGGTGTAGAAGGGCTCCGGAACTATGATTTCGTCGCCGTCGTCCGCCACTATGGAGAAAACGAAGAGCAGGGCTTCGCTTCCCCCGTTGGAAATCACCACCTCGTCGGGATCCACCGGGTATCCGTAGTTCCCCATGTATCTTGCGATGGCCTCCCTGAGTTCCTTTATCCCCTGGGAAGGCCCGTAACTTATTATATCCGCCTTAAACTCCTTCAGGGCTAAGAGAACTTCAGGAGGGGTTTTTATGTCCGGCTGTCCTATGTTAAGGTGGTAAACTCTGACCCCTTCCTGCTTGGCCCTGTTGGCGTAGGGGATCAATTTTCTTATGGGGGACCATTGAAGCCTCTTGGCCCTCTGGGAAATACGCATTTTACACCTCCAGGAGAGTGTTTATTTCTTCACTCAAAGTTCAGGTGGGGAAGGCTTATACCCACGACCACCAGAAGTACGATCACGAACACCACCAGGACGATCCCCGCCAGGATGAGCAAACCCTTAATTATGAAATAAGTGTTGAGTTTTCCCATAAATTCCGTCAGTTGTTGCTCGTCCTTCTTAAGCAGGTATTGCTCAGCCCTCTCCCCTGCCTGATAAAGGAGAAGACCCATCCATATGGGAACCCAGGCCACTATAATACCCACTATGGTCAAGGCCTGAAGGGCACCGCCCACGATGGTAACTATTCCAACGAATTTAAGCCATCCCTTCATGGACTTCAGTTTTTCTTCCAACGGCGTCATAAAAACCTCCTACTTATTTGAGACCCACCAGACGGAGAAATCTTTCCTTGGATTTCTCCAGGACCTTTTCGTGGATGCTTTCCCCGTGGGAATCCATGGTAACCACCAGGGGAAGATCCTCCACTTCTATGACCCAGAAGGCCTCTGGGGTGCCGAATTCTTCCAGCATAAAAACATCCACCACCCTCTTTACCGAGTTGGCTATGAGGGTTCCGGCTCCTCCCACCGCATGAAAGTAAACGGCGCCGCATTTTTTGAGGGCCTCCAGGGTTTTCTTTCCCATTCCTCCCTTTCCTATAACCCCCCGGACCTTGTATTCGCATATAACCTCACCCTGATAAGGTTCCTCCCTTATGGAAGTGGTGGGACCGGCGGAGATGAAGGTCCAGGTTCCATCGGGGTTTTTTCTCACCACGGGACCGCAATGATATATAACGGAGCCCTCCAGGTAGGGCCTGATGAAATCGGGTTTCTTTTCCACCATGAGTTTATGGGCCTGATCCCTGGCGGTTACTATAATTCCCGAGAGAAGAACCTCGTCGCCCATCCGGAGTTTCCTTATTTCCTCCTCGGAAATGGGGGTCTTAAGTTTAATCGTCATAACTCACCTCCCCGTTTCTTATGTAAAGGGTTTTTCGCCGGAAGGCCCAGCAGTTATAGGTGATGGCCACGAAAAAGGTGGCAGGGTGACGGTGCTGCCAATCAACGAAAACCTCCAGGACCGTGGTTTTTCCTCCGAAGCCCATGGGACCTATGCCCAACTGGTTCAATTCCCTATAAAGTTTCCTTTCAAATTCAGCGATTTCCGGCTCCGGATGCCTCTCCCCAATTTTCCTGAAGAGGAGTTCCTTGGATAACATGTAGGAGGTTACCCGATCCCCTCCTATGGCCACGGCCACGGTGCCCGGGGAACATCCCTTGCCCTGGGCCTTAAAAACCGCATCCAGAACAACCTTTCTTACCCCCTCCAGGTCCCTTCCCGCCTTAAGGCCGGCGTCGGGAAGTTTGTATTGGGCCCCCACATTCTCGCTCCCCCCTCCCTTGAGAAGAAGCCTTATTCTGACCTCATCCCTGTCCCACTGATGAAAGTGGATGAAGGGATGATTCTTTCCCACATTGTTTCCGGAATTCTTCCCGGTTATGAGGTTCACGGCGTTGGGCCGAAGATACTGCCTACGGGTCGCCTCCTCGGCGGCGGCGTTTATGGCCCGGATGTAAGTATCCTCCCTCTGGCCCACGGGATAATCCACATAGAAAATCAAGGAGCCGGTATCCTGACAGATGGGGGTTGATTTTTCCCTGGCCATCCTGACATTCTCCAGGATGGTCCTGAAAACCGCCTTGGCAGGGGTGCCTTCGTCCTCCCTTTCGTAGGCCTCCCTCAGGGCCTTCTCCACATCCGGAGGAAGGTCCGTGGCAGCCCTGCGGAGAAGTTCTACCAGAGCGTCCTTTAATTCCATGGCATTCTCCTTGTGTGTTCTTTGGGTTAAAATTATATAACTAACGGAGAAGGAAGTATAATAAAAGCATGAAAAGAGCGGTTCTGGTATTTTTTCTAAGTTTTTTATATTTGTGGGCCGGCCGTTTCCCCGGTCAATGCATCTCCGTAATTGACGGAGACACCATTTACGGCTGGGTGGAGGGTTTCGGCAAAAAGAAAATACGGCTTACGGGAATAGACGCCCCGGAGAAGGGCCTGGGAAGACACGCCCTCCGTCAGGCCAGAAAATGGCACCTGCTCCCCTACCAGGTAACCAGCCTCGGCTGGAGGGCGAAACTATACCTGAAAAGACTCCTGCCCCGGGGGTCCCATTTCGTTCTGGAAACGGACATCCAAATTTACGACGACTACGGCAGGCTCCTGGGGTACATATGGAAGGGCAACAAACTCATCAACGAAGAAATGATCCTTCGGGGATACGCCACCGTCTACACCTTTCCCCCCAATGTGAAGTATGTAAAACGGTTCATAAGGGCCCAGAGGATAGCCAGGGAAAAACGCCGGGGAATATGGGCCTATCATCGCCTCAGATATCATTAAAACCATGAGGATTCTGGTTCTATCCTCGGACATTCCCTTTGTGGAAGGCGGACACAGGAAAATAGCCCGCTCCGTCTGGAAAGCCCTCCAGGAGGCCGGGGAGGAAACCGAACTCTGGTTTACCCCCCAAAACCCCTTCTCCAGATACCTTTTATCCTATTTCTCCCACAGCCTCATGGACCTCCGGGAGGACGGACTGGGAAGGAAGGTGGACGGAGTCCTTTCCCTTCGCTTCCCCACCTATTGTGTAAAATCCCACAAAACCGTGGTCTGGCTCACCCACAGGATAAGGGAATACTACGACCTGTGGGAAAAGTTCAAGGTGGGCCTTGGGCTCAAGGGAAAGGCGGTGGAGAGGTTGAAAAGGGCGGCGGTGAAATTCCTGGACGGAAGATGCCTGGGGAGGGCCCACAAAATCTTCACTATCTCCGCCGAAGTCAAAAACCGGTTGAAAAAATGGGGAGGCCTGGAGGCAGAAGTCCTCTATCCCCCACCGCCCCCCAGACCTTACCGCTCGGAGGAATACGGAGATTATTTTCTATTTCCCTCCAGGCTGGCTCCCTTGAAAAGACAGGAAATCGCCATAAGGGCCCTGGCCAGGGTTCCGGAGGCCAGGCTCGTAATCGCCGGGGACGGGGAGAAAAGGAGGGAACTGGAAGGTCTGGCGGAGAGATTAGGCTTAACCTCCAGGGTAAAATTCACCGGATACTTGAGGGACGAAGAACTGGTGGAGTTATACTCCAGGGCCCTGGCGGTGGTGTTCATACCCTACCGGGAGGACTACGGGTTCGTGACTGCGGAAGCCTTCTTCTCGGCGAAACCCGTCATCACCTTCCAGGACAGCGGAGGAGCCAGAGAACTGGTGGAACACGAAAAAAACGGCCTCATTCTCCCTCCCTCTGAAGAGGCTCTGGCGGAGGCCATGGCCCTCCTTCTTTCCCGAAGGGAAATGGCAAAGAAAATGGGGGAGGAAGCGGTGCGCGTGAAATCCTGGCTGAGGTGGGACCGGGTGGCGGGAAAAATAAGGGAGGCCTTCGGTGAAGAGGGTTCTCCTTGAAAACGCCCGGGTCCTGTGGATGGAGGGAGGGAAGGGGATGGAAAGACCCCTGTGGATTGAACTGAGATACGGAAGAATACCTGTCCTGGACTGGGAGGGGAAAATCCTCCCCCAGGGAAGGGAATTCAGGGTAAAAACTCCCCGGGGAGATTTTTTCGTGGAAATCCAGGGGGAGGAGGTCAAAGTTTACTTCCTGGAGCGGTGAAAAACCGCCGGAAGAACTTTGTCTTCAATCTTGAACTTCCCGGAAACATAGAGACTCCCCCGACCATTCACCCAGAGAATTTTCCTTCCTCCACGGGTTTTCACGGGAACGGGAATTTGAAAATGGACTTCCCTATCCCCTATCTTCAAGGCCCTCCTCTCGTTCACCACCAGCACCCCGTCTTCGTAGTAGTAATTGAACTCCGGGATAAAATCGGTTTGAACCCACGGCAGGAAAAAGCCAGGTCGTCCCATCCTTTTCTCCAGGAAGGAGGTGAACTTACCCCACCTATACTCCCTGAAACGGTTTTCCCGGAGAAATTCCTTCACCACATTGAGAAATTCCTCCTCTCCCAGGGCCAGCCTGGCCATGTTCAGCACCAGGGCGGAGCGGTAGTGAAGGTGGGCGAAAACATTCCTGATGGAACTGCGATAATAGCCTATCCTGCCCCCCATAACCAGGGGTGGAAGGGTGACATCCTCTATAAAGGTCTTCCTAAACTTTTCCTCAAAGCCCCCGCAGGAAAGCATACCCGCCATCAGGGAAGTGAGGCCCTCGTTGACCCAGTAATCGGAAAAGGTGGTGGGAGAAATCAAGCCCCCCACCCACTGATGGACCATCTCGTGGTATATCAAATATTTTTTCCCGCAGGGCATGGGTCCCGGGGAGTATATGTTCCTGTCAACGGGAAGGATCCTCAGCATGACCAGGCCAGGGGATGAGGCACCGAAATAAAAAATACCCCGGGCCAAAATTACCTTCACCTTCCAGGGAAGCGGACCCAGGAACTTCTCAACCCTTTCAAGGGCACGCTTCACCGCATAGGCGTCTTTCAAACTCTTCCTTTCCCAGAACACTTCAAGATTTTCCCACTGAAATTTTCCTTTGAACCTTCCAAACCCCAGACCCACATAAGGAACCGGAACTTCCGAGCGATAGGTCTCCCCCGCCCTCTTGCCGGGGACAAGGAGGTCTCCTCCCCTGGTTTTAAGCCTCACGGAATACCGGTAAAATCCGTTGAGGCTGGGATACCAGGATGTGGGATAAAAATACCCTCCTGCCAGGGAAGAATACGATTCTATGGGCTTTATTTCTCCGCTGTACTTAATCCTGAAGCCCCTCAGGGACCCGTTGGGATAAATTTCGTAGGTGCCTCCGCTTCCCTTCTGAAAGACCACCGGCAATCCCCTATCGTCCCTCACCTTCCCCACCTTCAATCCCGGGGCCAGGTAAAAATAAAATTTTCTCTCCACCGGCTCGGAAAAAAGGACCTCGGCCTCCGCCTCCACCGTGCCGGTTTCGGTGTTTAACTCCCCGTTTATCCGGAGAAACTCCGGGGAGGGAGGTTTTAAAATTATCATGATTTTTCCCGGAGGGGAATACAGGGAAAGGTATTTTCCCGCCTTGAGGTCCGCCAGGTAAATTTCCCTTTCGGAGGAGGGATCGTAAATGTACTTGTAAAGCCTGCCTCCACCGAGAAGTGCCACGGCACCGGCCCGGGGAACCGAGGGTAGAACCTCCGCCTCCAGCAGGGGGGAATAGTAGAGTCCGAAGTTCGCCAAATGTTTTCTAAAAAGCATCCTTTCCCTCTGACCCAGGGGGACCTCAGAACCTATGGTGAACTTCACCGAAGCCCCGGGGTCGTGCTGGATTCTCAGGGCCAGGAAGGAAATCCGTTCCTCCAATTTTTCCTCCCCGATTTGATACCTCAGAGCCCGGGCCTCGGCGGGATCCGAGGGTGAAAAGGTGAAACTTCCCCTGCCCAGGAACATGAAGATGTCGGGCCATTGACAGAACTTGCCTCCGGTGAAGAGGATTTTGAGGTCCGGCAGGGATACTGTGGCCTGTTTCAAAAGGTAACACCGGCAATCTTCCTCCCCGTAATAAGCGTTGGCCCTGATGGTGAAAAGCACCTCCTTCCTCACGATTCTTTCCCCGTCCTCCTGTATTTTCCAGGCCTCAATGAGGGGAAAGGGCTTCCTCAGTATGCCGATGGTTAAAACATTCCCCTGGCGAAGGATCTTCACCCTTATGGGTTTGAAGCGGAAAATCTCCTGGAGGCCGCTCATGGAAGGGTCCGCAAACAGGGCCAGATAGGCCTCTTTGTCCAGGTTTTCAATGGAGGCCTTCAGTTTGGAAACCAGGGAGGCCCTCAGGGAAAGGGCCACCAGAAGAAAGACCCCCAGCCCCCTCCACTTCATGGCCGCTCTCTTTATATGATCCCTATGGTCTTTCCAGCCTTCTCAAAGGCACGAAGAACCTGCTGGAGTTCCTCGTCGGTGTGGGTGGCGGTATAGGAAGTTCTTATGAGGGTTCTGTCCGGGGGAACCGCCGGCGGAAGAACGGGATTGGCAAAAACCCCTTCTTCCCGGAGTATTTTCCACAGCATGAGAAGTTGTTCGTCGGTCCCCACCAGGAGGGGAATTATGGGGCTCTGGGTATTGCCCGTATCGTAGCCCATGTCCTCAAAGGCCTTCTTCATGTTTTTGCTTATTTCCCAGAGGCGATGCCTCCTTTCCGGCTCAGACCTGATTATCTCCAGGGCTGCCCTGGCCGCCGCCACAGAGGCCGGGGTCACGCTGGCGGAGAAAATGAGGGAGCGGGCAAAGTGTTTAATGTAGTCTATAACCTTCTTTTTCCCGGCCACAAAACCTCCCAGGGAAGCGAAGGACTTGGAAAAGGTGGCCATGACGATGTCCACCTCGTGGAGCATTCCGAAGTGCTCCACCACCCCCCTTCCTCCTTCCCCGAAAACCCCCATGCCGTGGGCATCGTCCACCATGAACCTGGCTCCGTATTTTTTCGCAATGGGAACCAGTTTGGGAAGGTCCGCCAGATCCCCTTCCATGGAGAAGACGCCGTCCACCACCACCAATTTGCCAGCCTCCGGTGGGATCTGTTTCAAAACCCTTTCCAGATCCTCCGGGTCGTTGTGGCGAAATTTCACCATCTTTCCGAAACTCAGCCTGGCGGCATCGTAGATGGAGGCGTGGTCCATGTTGTCCAGGATCACATAATCCTTCCTACCCACCAGGGCCGAAATAATACCGAGATTCGTCTGATAGCCGGTGGAAAATACCAGGGCGGCTTCCATTTCCATGAAGTCGGCGAGTTCCGCCTCCAGTTCCTCGTGAATGGTGAGGGTTCCGTTAAGAAACCTGGAACCGCATGTGGAGGATCCATACCTGTCAATGGCCTCCTTCATGGCGGCTATTACCCTGGGATGGTCAATAAGCCCAAGATAATTATTGGAACCCACCATGATAAGTTCTCTTCCGTCGGCGGTTATTACCTTGTTTCCGCGGACTTCTTTAATGGGATTGAAATAAGGATAGAGGCCCATGCTCTGGGCTTCCTCGCTTCTGGTAAAACTAAAGCACTTCTCAAAAAGGTCCATGTTTCCCTCCTTGCGTTGATAAGGATAAGACTTTCCGATAAAATTTTCAAGTCATGAAAAGCATAGTTACAGGGGGTACGGGATTTATCGGAAAGGCCCTGGTGAAAAACCTCCTGGAGAAGGGATGGAAGGTATGGGTCCTGACCAGAACGGAGGGAAAGGCACAAAAAACCTTCCCGGAGGCGGAAGAACTCCTTCCCGGAGACCCCTTCCCCCGGGCGGAGGTCCTCTTCAACCTGGCCGGGGCGGTGAAGGGGAAAACCTACCACGACTTCGCCAGGGCCAATGTGGAGTTTATAAAAAACATCCTGGAAAAATCCCGGGGAAAGGTGGATAAAATAGTCCACCTGAGTTCCCAGGCGGCGGGGGGGCCTTCCCCGAACTGTCAGCCTATCAAGGAGGATGCAGAAAATCCCGTATCCCTCTACGGAAAAAGCAAACTGGAGGGGGAGCGGCTGGTAAAGACCTTCCCCGGAGAATGGGTGGTGCTGAGGCCCCCGGCGGTCTTCGGGGAGGAAGATTACGCCTTCACTGACCTCTACAAACTTATAAAAAGGGGCTTCGCCCCCTGGATGGGCCCCAGGAAGTTTTCGGTTATCTATGTGAAGGACCTGGCCTATTCCCTGGAGGTGGCGGTGGAAAAAGGGAAAAGGGAGGTTTTTAATGTTGCCTCCCAGGAGGAGGTGGACTACTGGGATTTCGTCATGGAGATAGCGGACATTCTGGGGAGAAAACGGGTAAGGAAGATCCCGGTTCCCCTTTCCCTGGCCGGGGCAATAGCCAGGGCCGCCCAGGCCTTCAGTGCCTCCATGTTTACGGTGGACAAGATAAGGGAATTAAGGTATCCCTGCTGGATCCTGGATGTATCCAGGGCAGAACAAAGGGGAATTTTGAGGAGAACGCCCCTGAGGAAGGCCCTGGAAAACACCCTGGCCTGGGCCCGAACCCAGGGAATTATTTAAGGCGATATCCTATGGCCCAGTATCCTACCCAGTGCTTCAGGGAGAAGGGCGCCGTGGTTCCTATGCCCATGCGAAAGGCCGGGAGAACTCCCAGGCTGTAACTATCCCCGTATTTAAAGGCCACCCCCTCCAGGTTCCTTCCCCAAAGTTCCGCCAGCCTTCTCAGGGTAAGAAGGCCGAAGGGGACCGAGAACCTGCCGCACCAGGTAATCCCCTCACCCCAGACCCTGTCGGCGAATCCCCTAATCTTCTCTACAGTAATTCTGCCGGAGAGGAATTTTCTTCCCAGTTCCCTGTCCTGGTCCGTGGCCCTCCGGTGGGATTCCTCGTCAAGGCCGAAGGGGGAAAAATCAAAATCCGGTCCGTAGTGGGTGTTGTCCGAGGATATCACGAAGGAGATGTCCTTCCCGGGTTTCAACCCCCTCTCCTTCATGTAGGAGTAAATGACCTCCGCCAGTTTATCGGAAACCCCCTTCATCCTCCAGAAATCCATACCGGTGACCATGATGGCCAGGATTTTAACCTTCCTATTGTAATACTGAAGGAAGGGAACCATGGCCTCGGCGGAGTGCTCCAACGCATGGGCCCTGTTGGAAACCATGTAGTACTTGGAGGGTAATTTCCTCTTTATGTAATTTCTGAGTTCCCCGTCCACCTCCACGGGGCCGTAGGGAGCCTCCCACCTATCGTAATCGTCCAGGATAATTATTCCCCGGGGGTCCTTCAATTCCACCCTGGCCCGGTGATGGGTAACGGCGAAGATAACCACGGTTTTTGCCCTGGCCACCCTGGGGATGGCATAAATGTAAACTCTGCCGGCGTACATGTGGTCGTCGTGGGGAGAGACCACCGCAAGCCAATCCCCACGGATTCGGGAAGCCTCCGGTTCCAGTTTCCGGGAAAGTTCCACGATTTTCTCAATCTGATGGGGCCGGGTACAAAATCCCACATCGTCAAAGAAATTCCTCACTCCGGCCCCCACCACAAAGGATAAAGTCATAAACAAAGTTAAAACCTTCTTCATTTTTATCCTCCAAATCTATCAATTCCAAAGCCCACCTGGGGAAGGGAGAAGGAAATGTTGAAGAAGTAGTGCTCCCGCCGGAAGGGCATGTAGGCAAACCTCAGGATGAACCTGACGCACTGAAGGTTCAAAACCCCTATCACGGTGTATTGCCTGGTCATCCGGTTTTTTATATCGTAATCCCAGAATCCCCGGAGGCTCAAACCCAGTGGGGATATGTTCAATCCCCCGGCCAGCCTCATCTGGTTGGAGATAAAGGACTGTTCCTCAAAAACCGACCTGGTGGTGAAGTAATTTCCAGAAAGGTAAAAGGGCATTCCCCGGGGCCTGAGGCCCAAACTTATGGAGTTGAAAAGAAAGTACTTGTCGTAGGGTTCGTATTGTCCCATCCAGTATATGGAAACGGTCTCGTCCGGGGAGAACCTCAGGTCCAGGTTCACCGAGGAAAAATTGTGGCTTACCGGAAGTCCCAGGGGGGTTATCACATTCTCCGTCCTGGGATAATAACTTCCCCCCACCGAAAAACTCAGGATCTCCGTGGGAACCCTCTCCTCTCCTATTTTCTTCTTGGCCAGGAGGCGGTGGGTCAAGGAGAAGTTCACATGGGAAGACGAAGGGAAGTAGTCGTAACCGTCGTAGGAAATTATCCTGGAGAAATAATCGTAATTGGGGCTCAAAATCAGGGAAAGGGAAGGCTCAATTATGTGTTTGAATCTGGGGGAATATTTGAATCCAGGGGTCTTGAAAATCCTGTAAAATATGGGCCCGGTTAAGGTGGCGGAGTAAGAATAGGAAAAAAGGCGGAGGGGCTCGTCTATTCTCTCCTCTTCCCTTTTTTGCCGGGAGTAATAGGCCATGTGAAAACCGAGTTTGTTGTCAATGCTAAACCAGGGGACCGGCGATAGGGTGTAAACCAGATAGGGCTTCCAGATAACCCTCTGCAACCCATCTCTTTTTTTCTTGTAGATCTCCTGGATATTGCTGGCCACCAGGGTCTGGGTAAAATACAGGTTTCCCAGAATCCTCTTCCGGGTGAGGGTGAAGTTTACCTCCGGAAGGTGGCGGAATATCACCTCCCTCCCCCAGAAATAACTTTTCTGCTCGTCGGCCCGGACCACCACGCTGCCGTCCTCCCAGGACTTCGTAAGGTAAACGGAGGAGTAAAAAAGCCTCTGAACTATTCTGAAGTAATTGGTGGAAATGTTCCACAGAAATTTATACGAACTCACCAGATCAGCGTTGGCGGTAAGCCTCCAGCCCCTGCCCATCTGGTGGACTTCCCTTCCCTTTATCAGGTAGTCGGACTTGCCGTCCCAATACCTGAAAAAGGAGGTTCTGAAACTTCCGTAATTCCCCTCGTCCCACACATACCTGTACTCTCCGGTGAGCATGTAGCCCAGTTGGGACATGTAATCGTAGGACAGGGTAAGGTCAAACCAATCCACCGGGGCCCAGAAGAAATCCTCTCCTATGTAGTAGCCCTTGTTGGAACTGTGGCCGAACTTCGGCATCAGGAAGCCGGTTTTCCTCTTCTCCTTGGGCATGGGATAGTAGAGATAGGGCAGGTAAAGGACCGGGACTCCCTTTATCCTGAGAACGGTTCCCCAGAGGGAGACATGGTCGTCCCTGTAGTACTTTCCCTTCCTGGCCCGGGTCTCCCATATGGGACAGGTCTGGTTGCAGGGGGTAAACCAGATTTTCTTAAAGGTAAATTCTTTCTTTGAGGAAGCCTCTATCTCCTCGGCCTGAAAGAAGAACCTCTCCTGAAGCCATCCCCAGACATTCTTGAACCGCATCCTCCCGGTTTTGTAATTGTATTCCCCCTGGGTGGCAGCGATGAAGCCCCGATCAAACACCACGGAGACATTTCCCTTGAGGTAAACCTCGCCGGTTTTGAGGTTTGCCCGGAGTTCGTCGGCGTAAACCTTCCCCAGGTCGGAACTTACCTCCACATCCCCACGGGCCATGAGGATGTCCCCCTCTATCTTCTGATAATCGGCGGTTATTTTAGGAAACTCCTGGGCTGCCAGGAACCAGACCAGGAGAAGGGGAAGGAGTTTTTTCATGAAAGCAGGTGAACCACCAGTCCGCTCTTCAATTTGGGCTCAAACCATGTGGACTTGGGGGGCATGATTTTCCCCTGATCCGCCACCTCAAGAAGTTCTTCCACGGAGGTGGGATACATGGAGAAGGCCACGGCGTACTTCCCGCTCCTGACCAGTTCTTCCAGGTAATCGGTTCCCTTAATTCCACCTATAAAACTTATCCTCGGGTCCTTCCTTGGGTTTTCTATGCCAAGAATGGGACCCAGAAGGTTCTCCTGCAGTATGGCCACATCCAGGGAAGAAACCGGGTCCGAAGGATCGTAGGTTCCTTCTCTGGGAACCAGAAAATACCACTTCCCTCCCAGAAACATGGAGATTTGGTGTTTTCTTCGGGGCACGGGCTCCCCTTCGGAGAGGTGAAATTTTTCCTTCACCTTTTCCAGAAATTCCTCCGGCGAAAGTCCTCCCAGATCCTTTACCGCCCGGTTGTAGGGCAAAATCTGCATTTCGTCGTGGGGAAAGACCACCGCCAGGAAGAAGTTGTATTCCTCGTTGCCCGTGTGGCCAGGGTTCTCCCTTTTCTTAATTTCCATAACCCTGTGGGCTGCCGCCGCCCTGTGGTGGCCGTCGGCTATGTAAAGATGGGAAATACCTTCAAAAATTTCCTTTATCTTTTTTATGACCCCCTCATCCCTCACCACCCAGAAACTGTGTCGGACTCCACCGGATTCAAAATCGTATTCCGGCTCGTTTTCCTGAGTATAGTTCCCGACAATTTCCTTCAGGGGAGAACCCCCGTTCCTGTAAAGGAGAAAAACCGGACCGGTGTTGGCGTTGGTGTAAAGGATGTGTTTGGTCCTGTCCAGTTCCTTGGCCTCCCGGGTAAGTTCGTGGCGTTTTATTTTCCCTTCTGCGTAGTCCTGGCACGAGGCCGCCACCACCAGACCGGTCTGAACATGGTCCCCCATTTTTTGACGGTAGATGTAAAAATAATCCCTGGGGTCCTGCTTCAAAATCCCCTCCTGGATAAACCTTTTTAGGTTCTCCGCCCCCTTTTCGTAAACCCTCTCATCGTAAAGGTCCACATCCGGAGGCAGATCAATCTCCGGTTTTATTACATGAAGAAAGGAATACGGGTTGTTTCTGGCAATCTCCAGGGCCTCCTCCCGATCCAGGACATCGTAGGGTGGAGAGGCCACCTTTTCCACCAGGTTTTTGTCGGGTCTAAGTCCACGAAAGGGTTTAACTCTCATAATGACAACCTCCCTATGATATTTAACAAACTAATTTTACGAAGGTTTTCGGAAAAAGGAAAGGAGGTGGAGGGGTCGGTAAAGGGCCAATTTTCCCTTCCTTTCCACTGCCAGCCAACCGTTGGAAAGAACTTTCCTGAGTTTATACCCCCGGGGAAGGTTAAAGCGGTAAAGGTACTCCCCCTTCTCCGAAAGAAGGTCAAAATGGGTCCTTCCTGGGGCCTCGTTTACTTCCACCAGAAAATACCCCGAAGGAAGGGGATAAATCCCAGCCAGGACAGGAAGACGGGAAGGAAGTTTCCGGGCTATTTCTTCCAGGGCTCTCTGGCGGTCCCGGGGCTTCCATATGAGAAAGGTTGGGGCAATCTTCAGCCTCTCGCTCAGGGGCAATTCCGGTGCTTCCACCTTGAACGCAAAACTCCTCAGAATCTTCCCCTCCAGGTTCAGTATCCTGATGCCGTATTTCTGACTCTCTGCGGTTATCAGGTGGTCCGTGTATGGGGAATAGGCCCACAGAAGGGAGGGAAGCACCTCCGGAGCGGAAACAGCGGAAACTCCCCGGGGGGATTTTATTACAAGGGTTCCCAGACTGGCGCTGACAATCAACAATCTTTCCGGTTCCTTTCCATCCGCTATCAAAACCAATTTTCTGACGGCCTTTTCCCTGCCTATCTCCAGGTAATCCCCCACCAGCCTCCCTTCCCGGGTGGGAACCACCCTCTGATAAAACCTGTCCAGAATCCCCTTCCTGGGAACCTCCCCGGGACAGATCTTCACCACCTCCCTGGAAGCGGTGGCCCAGAGACAACCGGCCGTATAGAAGAGGTCAGGGGAATAGGTGAACACTCCGGGCTTAAGCACCTCCTCCTCTCCTCCCGAAGGTTTTATTTTTACAATGCCTTTTCCTTTCCCGGCCACGAAAACCTCGCCCCGGGGAGATATAGCCACCGAAAGTTTGCCCGGAGGAAGGTTCATCTCCCTTTCAATCTTAAGTTCCAGTTCCCCCCGGGCCGGATTATACCCACCACATCCTGAAAACAAAACCACAAGGAGCAGGGGCCAGAATTTTCTCAACGCCGTGCCTCCTTCAGTTTTTCCAGGGCATCGTTAAGTTTCCCTTTGAATTTTATTATATTTACCCCCAGGGCCTCCAGCCTGGCCTCCCCCTTCTTCCCTATGTTCCCCGTTATTATGGTATTGCAGTCCTCCACCAAGCGGTAAACATCGTAGGTTTTAAGGTGCTGAAAATTATCCCTGTGGATGTTCCTCCTCTTACCTTCAAACTCAACAACTCCTTCCCCCCACCTGTAAACATAAAAAAAGGAAGCCCGGCCGAACATCTTCGGAAAAACCGTTTCCCCATCGTCGGTGGCCACCGCCACCCTATGCCATCGGGCGCCCGCCTCCACGAGGTTCTCCTCTCCAAAACCTTCAAGTCTCATCACCTTCAGACCTGCGGCAAGGGCCATGTCCCTGAGTTCTTCCCTGGAAAAATACCTTTCCGGGATGCCAGTTCTGGCTCCGTAATCCCAATCCCAGATCAAAACCCTCCCCCCCACCGCCAGTTTTTCTCCGGCCTTTCTCAGAAACTCCCCGGGGAATGAAAAATGATGGAGGGAGTGCACCGAAAATATCAGGTGAAACCACCCCGGAATACGCTCCACCTCCTCGGCCCGGCCTGGAATCAGAAGGAGGTTGCCCTCTTCCACCCGCTCCACATAAGGGTCCACCCCCACGAAATTGGTCCGGGGAAACTCCCTGGCCAGAGACCTGAGCAGGGCGCCGCTTCCGCATCCCACCTCCAGGACCCTGCCCTCCTCCGATATAAGGGATTTGAGAACTTCCTCAAACATAAGATAAGTTTACTATCTCCTTCAAGGGAGTCTCCTCAACCCCGGTGTTAGAATTAAAGGGATGAAAAAAGTGGTGGTAGGTCTAAGCGGGGGGTTAGATTCGGCGGTGGCCGCCCTTCTCCTCAAGGAAAGAAAATACCAGGTCCTGGGTCTCAGTTTGTTCATCCACCGCCAGGAGGACATACCCGCTGCGGAGAAGGTGGCAAAAGTTCTGGGCATCCCCCTGGAGACGGTGGACATAAGGGAGGAGTTCAGGAAGGAAATAATAGATTACTTCGCCCGGGAATACCTCCGGGGCAGAACCCCTAATCCCTGCGTCCTCTGTAATCCTAAGATAAAATTTAGGTGGCTGGAAGAAAAGGCCCGGGAAAGGGGTTACGAGTTCGTGGCCACGGGCCATTACGCCAGGATAAGATGGGCAGGGGAAGAGCCCTTTTTGGCCCCTGCCAGGGACCCCAGAAAATCTCAGGAATACTTCCTGGCTCTTCTCTCTCCCGAAACCCTGAAAAAAACCCTCTTCCCCCTGGGGGAATACACCAAGGATGAGGTGAGGAAGATGGCCTCCCTCGCCGGGCTGCCCGTCCTGGAAAGAGATGAAAGTCAGGATGTCTGCTTCATCCAGGGCGAGTCTTACAATTCCTTCCTGGAAAGGGAATTCAATCTAACTCCCATTCCGGGGAAAATACTGTCCACCTCAGGACGGGTTCTGGGCACCCATCAGGGCTTTCACAGGTTCACCATCGGGCAGAGGAAGGGCCTGGGTCTGCCATCCGGTCCCTTTTATGTAGTCAAAATTACCCCGGAAAGAAACGAAGTGGTAGTGGGCTCCAGGGAAGAGGCCCTCAGGAAACAGGTCCGGGTAAGCCTCAAAGTATGGAGGGGAAACCCCACGGGGGGCTTTTATAAAGTGAGGCTCCGATATCGGCATCCAGGGGCCGGAGCAGAGGTGAAGGTCAGGAAGAAGGAGGCGATGGTGGAATTTGAAACCCCGCAGTTCGCCCCTACCCCTGGGCAACTGGCGGTCTTTTACGACGAAGAAGACCTGGTGGTGGGTGCTGGTTTTATCTCTTAGCCCAAAAAAGCAATTCCTTGAATTTCTCGTACCCAGCCCTTAGCACCGGAGTCCCCCGGTAAATTTCCCGGAACTCCTCCTCTGAACCCACTTCCCCGGGAGATGGGTCAATGCGGGGGAGAAGGTCCGATAAGGAGGTGGACCTTGCCTTCCGGTTCCAGGGACAAACCTCCTGGCAGACATCGCACCCGAAAACCCACCCCCCATTTTTTCTTCGGTACACCTCCGGAATCTCCCCCTTGTGTTCAACGGTTATGTAGGAAAGGCAGAGGCGGGCATCCAGAAAATATGGTTTTAAGGCTCCGGTGGGGCAGGCATCCACGCAGCGGTTGCAGGTTCCGCAGTGATTTTCCTGGAAGGGCTCGTCCGGGGGTAGGGAAACGGAGATGAAAATTTCCCCCAGAAAAACCCAGGAGCCGTATTCCCGGGTAATCAAAAGGGTGTTCTTCCCTATCCATCCGAGCCCGGCCCTCCTGGCCAGTTCCTTTTCCATCACCGGGGCGGAATCCACGAAAAACCTACCCTGAACACCGGGGAACTCTTCCTTTACGAAGTCAAAAAGTCGTCGCATCATCTTCTTCAACACCCTGTGGTAATCCCGGCCCAGGGCGTATCGGGAAATTTTCACTCTCCCGTATTCAATTTTCCCTGGATAATAGTTCGCTGCCAGGACAATAATGGTTTTTACCGGAGGGAAAAGAGCCCGGGGGTTCAGCCTTAACTCCGGATTCCTTCTCATGTAGGCCATGGTTCCTTCGGCCTTCCGGAAAAGCCAATCCATGAGGAACTTCCCGGGGATTCTCTCCGGGGTGGTGAAGCCAACCCTGGAAAATCCAAGTTCCAGGGCCTTATTCCTTATCCTTTCCTTTTTTCCCAAGTCGGTATAGCCGTGCCATGGCCCTCTTCCACCGGGTGAGGTTGGTGTTGGGGCATCCTCCCACCACTTCCCCGGGGGCCACGGGCCTGAACACGCAGGTTTTGGCGGCTATTATGGCTCCGTCCCCCACCTCCAGGTTATCCCTGATGCCCACCATTCCTCCGCATATTACCCCCTTGCCTATCCGAGCACTCCCTCCGATGGCTATCATTCCAGCGAACATGCTCCCTTCTCCTATTCTGGTGCCGTGGGCAATGAGACAGAGGTTTCCTATCTTAACCCCGGTCCCGATTTTGGTGTATCCCAGGGCCGCCCGGTCTATGACGGTGTTGGCTCCGATCTCCACATCGTCCCCCACGAGCACCCCTCCCACCTGAGGGATTTTCTCCCCTGCCTCAAATCCAAAACCGTCGCAACCGATGACCACTCCGGGATGGATGATGCATCCCTCACCTATCCGGGTCCCCTCCCTTATGACGACATTGGAGTAAATTTTGGTGCGAGAACCTATCTCCACATCGTGGTAAATTACAGTTCCGGCGTGAATCTCCACTCCATCACCGACGACCGCGTTTTCCCCTATTTTCACGAAATCCCCTATGTAAACTCCCTTGCCAATCCTGGCGGTGGGATGAATCACCGCCGTGGAGGCGATCCCCTCCCTGCGTGGCTCCTCTGGATGGAAAAGTTTAATCAGTCTTATGAGGTCCGCCCTGGGATTTTTGGAAACCAAAAGGTTTTTTCCCGCCAGACGGGTATCTGGTCCCACCAGAAAGGCCGAAGCCCTGGAAGAACCCACCAGTTTCTCAAAGGCCTTCCTGTAAAGGGGAGCGATTTCCCCCTTCCGGGCATCCTCCAGGGAGGAAACCCCGGTAATCTCCAACTCACCGTCCCCCACCAACTCAAGCCCCAGGGACTTCGCTATTTCCTTCAGTTTCATTCTCCCTCGTTGAGAAGGGCGGAAATCTCAGCCCCTAGGAGCAGGATGAGGGAGGAAATTTCCACCCAGAATATGAAAATTATAACGGTGGATAGGGTTCCAAAAACCTTGCTGGCCAGGGATATATTCTCTATGTACCACATGAAAACATGGGTTCCGGCAATCCAGAGAACCGAAGCCAGAATGGAACTCTTCAGGGCGGCGGAGGTTTTAACCTTTTTCTCCGGAATCCACTTGTAAAGGGCGAAAAAATAGAAGGTAGCCAGGAGAAAGGGGATGAGAACCCTCACCAGGAAATTGTTTACTATGGCCATGGTGTAGGGGTTTAAGTATTGAGAAAAGGCCTGATTGGTGGCCACCAGGCGGTTAAAGGCGCTTATGATCCCCATGAGCCCGAAGGCCCCGAATAGGAAGAAACCGGAAAACAGCAGGATGAGCATTTCCTTGAGCCTCTTCCAGAAAAAGGATTTGCGGGATTCCACCTCGTAGATCTCCTGGATGGCGCTTATCACCCTGGAAATGAGCATGAGTCCCAGCACCACCGCCAGGTATATTCCCAGAACCCCCACCTCCTTTATTTTGGAGGCGTATATCTTCATGTTGGTGAAAAACCTGGGGTTGATGGAGGAGAAGAACTCCTGGGAGAAGAGGTTGAGATCGTTTATTACCTTCTCCGAAGAGCCGATTATGTAGGTGGAAATGTAGAGAAGAAAACCGGCCAGGGGGACAGAGGCCCATAGGGCATAATAGGAAATTATGGCCGCCTTATCATCTATCCGATGCTTTGCCAAGCGTCGGAACAGTTTTTTCAGCCAGGCCCACAAGGCCTAAATCCCCCTGGCATCCCTCATAGGTCAGAGTTTAATCTTCCCCACGAGGAGAATTTCAATGAGCAGGGTGTAGATAACCAGGGATTCAATGAGAACCAATCCCAGGATGAGGCCGAACCTGATGTGGGGCGCTGTGCCCGGGTTGCGGGCTATGGCCTCGGAGGCCCGATGAACTACCCTGGACTGGGCGATGGCGCCAACGGCCGATGCGATGGCTATGCCCAGACCTGCGGCTATGGCTATCCAGCCGTAAACGGAAGTGCCCGCTGCCGCCACCGCAGGGCCCTCACTGGCGAACAGAGAGGAGCCCACGAGCAACAGGGCCAGACTGAAAAGATACCTCATAGTTTACCTCCTTTTAATGTTCTTCGCCGACCGCTCCGGAGAGGTAAACGGCGGTCAGCATGGAGAATATATAGGCCTGCAGGCCTCCTGTTATTATGGCCAGTGCCATCAACGGGACTGGCAACAGGGGAGCAAAAAGGCCCGCAAGCACCAATATAAGCGTTTCCTCGGCGGTTATGTTTCCAAAGAGACGAATGGATAGGGAAAGGGGTCGGGAAAGATGGCTCAAAAACTCTATGGGGGCCATGAGGGGAGCGATGAAGAGGTACTCCCCGGTGAACTGCTTTATGTAACCCAATTTGTGCTTTTTAATTCCCTGAAGGTTGTAGTAAAGGAAAACAAATATGGCCATCCCCGCCGGGACATTGATGTTCATGGTGGGGGCAGAAAGACCGGGGAAAAGCCCAAAATAATTCATGACTATGATGAAGAGGAAAAGACTCCCCACTATGGGGATGTACTTCCTCCCCTCTTCTCCTATGATTTCCCGGTTCAAGGAGTCAAAGAAGAGGAAAACCTGCTCAAAAAAGGCCTGGCGTCGGTCGGGATGGAATTTTGGCCTGGGGGCCAGGAACCCGAAGATCAATATCACCACCAGGGAAGCCAGAAGGGCCAGCACCACATGCTGGGGGACGGGTTCGTGGGGATCCAGGTGAATTCCCAGGTAGGCAAAGGCCTTCAGTATAAACGGTCCCAATATGCGGTTGAACTCTTTAACTATCCATAAACTCTCTTCGTGCATCCTTGTCTCCCCCAAGAAGAACTTTTATCATGACCACATTGGCCGCCAGTGCCAGGGTTAAAGTCCCTGAGAGGAAGTATATTACCATAAGTTTTCCGAGTTTCAAAAGATAGAAGGTGATGAGAACCACCGCCCCTATGGTGATCATGAAGGCGAGGATGTATAGGGCTCCCCTTCCCCCTTTTCCCCCGGTGAGTTTTCCCGCTATGCCGGTGATGGCCACGAAATGCAGTAGCATGATTCCGCCGCCGGCCAGGAACAAAAAGGCGTTCACGGATCCGGATAGGAGCAGAACGGAAATAAACCCTAACACGGTAAAGGCCAGGGCGAGGAAAAAGATGAGTCTAATTTCCCTTTTCATCCAGGTTCTTGTTGTATTTTAAGATTTCCTTCACCAGTTCGTAGAAACCAGCCACTATCCCCAGAAAAAGCCCCACCATCCTTATGCTCTGCGAGGAGAAGACCTTGTCCAGGAGGTATCCCAAGCCATATCCCACAAGCATGCTGGAGGGAACGATGAAGGCCAGACTGGTGAGACGGAGAAGTTTTTTGTCAAAAAGAGGAATCATTCAAACAAGTCCTCAAAGTCGGAACCCTCCCGGCGGTCCAGGATGCCAAATTCCTCCCTCCTCTTCTCAATGGCCCTGAGGAACCTGCATTCGTCGGGATAATGTCTTATGTAATTTCCTTCGGTGTCGCTGTAAATAAGTTCAAAATAATCCTCCCCTATACGGCAAAACACCGACATGGAAGGAAACTGATCCAGGTCCCCTATCTCCTCCACAATCTCCGCCTTATCCTTCAGGGCATCCAGGGATTCCCAGTCGTAAACTTCAATTTCCTGTATCCTCATTTCAAAAACAAGGTAGAGCAAATTTTCCCGAAAGTCAACACCTTAATGGTAAAAAATCGTGAAAGAACACTATCCTGAGATTCCCCCGGTTCCCCTCCGGGAAAAGGGGACCTCTTCGGCCTATCCAAGTTTTTTGAGGTTGTAGAGCAATTCCAGGGCCTGAAGGGGGGTCAATTTATCGGGGTCTATTCCCTTGAGAACTTCCCGGAGTGGGTCCTTTTCCTCAAACAGGGAGGGCTGAACCCCGGCCTTTCTCCTTCCCCCCTCCCTGGACTTCTCCAGTTCCTCCAGGACCTCCCAGGCCCTTTTTATAACCTCCTCCGGAATCCTGGCCAGACTCGCCACATGTATGCCGTAGGATTTTTCGGACCTTCCCCTTTCCAACTGGTAAAGAAAAACCACATTGCCCTGCCACTCCGCCACTTTAATGTGGTAGTTTACCACCCCGGAAAGTTCCTCCTCCAGGTCCGTAAGTTCGTAATAATGGGTGGCAAAGAGGGTTTTTGCCTTTATCTTATTGTGAATGTATTCCACCACCGCCCAGGCGATGGAAATGCCGTCGTAGGTGGAAGTTCCCCTGCCTATTTCGTCCAGAATAATGAGACTTCTGGATGTGGCCCTGGATAAAATCTCCGCCGTTTCCTTCATTTCCACCATGAAGGTGGACTCACCCCCGGCCAGGAAATCCGAGGCCCCTATCCTGGTAAAGATCCTGTCCATAACAGGGATCTCCGCCTCCTCGGCCGGGACGAAACTTCCGCAGTGGGCAAGAAGGCTTATCAGGGCCACCTGACGGAGATATGTGGATTTTCCCCCCATGTTGGGACCTGTGATTATAAGGACCCTATCCCGGTCGTCCATGTAGGTATCGTTGGGCACGAAGGCCTCGCCTTTTTTTAAAAATTCCACCACCGGATGACGGCCCTGCTTTATGATAAGGCGGGAATCCCTCCTGAGTTTGGGCCTCACATACCCCCGCAGGGCTGCCACCTCGGCAAAATTGGCCAGAAGGTCCAGTTCACCCAGGGCCCGGGCGTTCTCCCTGAGGTCCTCCAGGTGCTGAGCCACCTTAGCCCTCATCTCCTTGAAGAGATGCTCCTCCAGTTCCTTTATCCTCTCCTCTGCGTGGAGGATTTTTTCCTCCATCTCCTTGATCTTCTGAGTAACGAACCTCTCACTGCCCACCAGGGTCTGCTTTCTTATGTAATCTCCAGGGACCAAGGAAGCCTGGGACCTGGGAACTTCAATGTAGTAGCCGAAAACCTTGTTGTATCCTATCCTGAGTTTTTTTATGCCGGTCCTTCTTCTTTCCTCCTTCTCCAGGGCCATGATGACCCCCTTGGCATCCCTGGCCACCATCCTCAATTCGTCCAGTTCGGGGTTGAAACCTTCCCTTATTATCCCCCCCTGGGAAATCAAGTAGGGGGGCTCGTCGGTAAGCCCATCCTGAAGGAGTGCAAGAAGGGAAGGCAGGGGATGGAGCCTATCCCTTATTTTTTTAAGGACCGAAGAATAAACCCCCGCCATCCTTTCCTTTATTTCAGGAAGAATCCGGAGGTATTCCCTCAGGGAGGCCAGGTCCCTGGGGGTAGCCACCTCAAACCTGGCCCGGGTAGCCACCCGGTCCACATCCCCCACCCCCTCCAGAAGATCCCTCAGGTCCCGTCTCATTTCGTCATCGGCCAGAAGTTCCTCCACCCCGTCAAGCCTTTCCTCCACATCGTCCGGTTTTCTCAGAGGAAACCTCAAGGTCTGGCGAAGGAATCGGGCTCCCATGGGGGTCACGGTCTGGTCAAGGACCTGTATCAAACTTCCCCTCCGGCTCCCATCCCTCAGGTTTTTAAATATTTCCAGGTTCCTTATGGAGGCTCCATCCATAAAAAAACCTTCCTTCAGGGAAACCATGGGAAGGAGATGGGGCCTCCTGCCCCGGAGTCCCTCCACATAGGCTAAGGAGGAATTGTAGGCCCTTTCCAGGGGGGTTTTGCCCTCGGAGCGGGATATCCGGTAAGACTTCCTTCCCCGGAGGTCAAAATTGGCGATTATTTCCCGGGGTTCCATAACCTCAAGGAAGTGCTCCAGTTCCTCCTCCCTGAGTTCGTCCCCCAGGACCTCGCCGGTGGAAAGGTTGAGGAAAACCGTCCCCACCTTCTCCCCTTCCCTCCACAGGCTGGCCAGAAATTCTCCCTCCCCCCTTTCCCCCTCCATCTCTATGGCGGTGGAAGGGGTTATGACCCTCACCACATCCCTCTTAACTATACCCCTGGCCTTCCTGGGGTCCTCCAGTTGTTCGGCCACGGCCACCTTGTAGCCTGCCTTGAGGAGTTTTTCTATGTAGGCATCCACCGAATGGTAGGGGACCCCGCACATGGGAATGGGGTCCTCCTTTCCCTTATCCCTGGTGGTAAGGGCTATGTCAAGAATTCTGGAGGCTATTTTGGCATCCTCAAAGAAGAGTTCGTAGAAATCTCCCATCCTGAGCAGAAGGAGACTATCGGGATAGCGGGCCTTAAGTTCCACATACTGCCTCATGGCAGGGGTAAGTTCTCTGGCCATGTTCCCTTAAAGGTTTTTAACGAAAAATTCCGCCACCCTTCTCAGGACATCTTTCCTGTAGGCGGAGATTCCGTGGCTCTGCCGGGGATAGATCATCACCTCAAATTTTTTACCGGAATCCAGAAGGGCCTTTATCATGGCCACAGTGTTTTGAAAATGGACATTGTCGTCGCTGGTGCCGTGGATTATCAGAAGTTTTCCCTCCAGGCCAGAGGCAAAGTTTACCGGAGAAGAATCTTTGTATCCTTCCGAGTTTTCTCCTGGAGTCAACATATACCTCTCGGTATAGATGGTATCGTAATACCTCCAATCGGTAACCGGGGCCACCGCCACCCCGGCCCTGTAGGCTCCCCTACCCTTCAGCATGGCGGTAAGGGTCATGAAGCCCCCGTAACTCCAGCCCCATATTCCTATTCTCCCGGGATCCACGAAGGGGAGTTTCTTCAGGTAGGAGACCCAGAGGAGTTGATCTTCAAGTTCGTAGCGGCCGAACCTCCTGTAAATCCAGTCCTCCCACTTCTTTCCCCTTCCGAAACTTCCCCGGTTGTCAATGCTGGTCACTATGTATCCCCGGGAGGCCAGGTATTGGTGAAACAGGCCAAAACTGCCCATCCAGGCCCGTCTAACCACCTGGGCATGGGGTCCTCCGTAAACATACACGATGACCGGGTATTTCTTCTGAGGGGAAAAATCGGGGGGCTTCACGGTCATGGTGTAGTACTCCCTGCCCTCCAGAACCACCTTTTTTATCTCAGGGGGATTGAGGGCGAGGCCCGCCAGGCCCTTCCCCTTCTCCAGGAGTTTCCTGCCGCCGGAGGTTTTAAACAGGTAAACCTCCGTAGGGGTCAACACATCGGAGTAAAAATCCACGAAGTATCTGTACCCGGGGGAAAAAACCGCCCTGTGGCTACCCTCCATAGGAGTAAGGACCTTAAACTTTCCCCGGAAACTGGAGGAACAAATCCTCCTTTCGGTGGGGGAAGGGAAATTGGCCTGGAAGTATATCCTCTTCCCGTCGGTACCGTAGAGTCTGGTAACCTCCCAGGTTCCACGGGTTATGCGGCGCTTGAACTTCAGCCGAAGGCCCTTGAGTTTGTAGAGGTAAAGGTGCATGTGGCCGTCCCTTTCACTTCCCCACACGAGCATGTCCCTGTGGAAGAGAAAGTTGTCGGTTACATTAAGCCATGTGGACCACGACTCCTCCAGGGCCAGGACCCTTTCGCCGGTGGATACCCTGTAGAGCCACAGCCTCAAGCGGTTCTGGTGGCGGTTGAGGGTTATGAAGTAAAGGCGGTCCCGGTCAACCCATCCGGCCCTGGCAAGGTATTCGTCCTTGAAGGGAATCCAGAGGGTTTTCTTTCCGAAAATATCCGTCACTCCCAGGGAAACCACCGGGTTTTTCTCGCCGGCCTTGGGGTATTTCTGGGGGTAGATTTTTCCGTAAAGGGGAATGAAGTCCAGGATGGGATAGGATTTCACCCGGGTTTCGTCAAATTTGAGGAATAGGATTTTCCTGGAATCCGGTGCCCACCATATTCCCCGGCAAAGTTCCAGTTCCTCGCAGTAAACCCAGTCGGTCTTTCCGTAGAAAACCTCCTGGCCTCCATCCGTCGTAAGGCTTCTCTCCTCCCCGGACCTCAACACCGCCAGTTTAAGGTTTCCCCCTCCGGAGAAGGCCATCATGGTTCCATCGGGGGAGAGAATTCCAGCCCCCTCCGTCTTAACTTCCCGCCAGTCCCCGGCGGAGGTATCGTAAAGGTAGAGACGCTTTCCAGCCGGGAAAAGAAGGAGGGAACCCTTCCCCAGAAAAAACCTGAGTTTGAACTCCTTACCGAATTTTTCCTGGAAACTTCGGCCCAGGTCCGAAAGTTCCACCGAAGAACTGGAGTTGAGGTCGTAGCGGTAGAACCTCCCTTCCCTCTGATAGACGAAGGCCCCTGAATTTATCCAGTGAACATTCCTTATCTGCGCCCCGTATTTTTTAAACACCTGATCCCACTGGATGGCCAGGAGAGCCGTGGCGATGAGAAGGGAGAGGGCGATCTTCTTCATGGCAGAAATTTCAAACGGCAAACCTTCCTGCCAGCATGAAACTTCCAACGATGAGTCCCACCACCCAGTAAATCACTATGGAAATCAGGATGACCACCAGGGTGAAAACTGCAGATTTGTCGGAGGGAACCTTCTTCACCGGGGTAGCGCCCAGGTAGAACACATATATGCCGTAAAGGGCAAAGAGGATGCCCAGCAGTCCCAGGGGCGGAATGATCATCAAAAGCCCTCCCACCCATGCAGGGGTGGAGGAGTAAACCGCCAGTTTGTGGGAGGCGATTATGTCCTTTTCTCCGCCAAAACTGGGGGCCAGGGCATCAATGATGTAGGCCAGGACGAAGACCCCGGCAAGGGTAAGGACGATCCTGAGAATGAAACCCACCAGGGCGGACCCCATGGGCGTCCTGAAATGGGCTCCCAGAACGGAAAATCCCACCATGGACCTTCCGATAAACTCCGCCAGGGCCGCCGCCGCCACCAGGATCAAAGCGTAATTCACATAGAGATCCTGAACCGTGGACTTTTCGGCGGCTATAACCTCCCATTCGCTCTTTGGGGAAAGGATAATATTCTTCACCCTTTCAATTAAGTTCATAGTAACCTCCTTGTTTTTGACTTACTTGTCGGACAAGGTAATTTTAACCCAAATTGAATTTCGTTCAAAGAATTTCAGGGCTTGACGGCCACCACGGCGTAGTCCTGATGGGCAAAGAGGAAGCCGTTTATCCTCCTCAAACTTTCCCTTATGATGGCCTCCCTCTCGTTGTGGGCAGGAAATTCGGGAAGTTGCCGGGGAAAATTAAGTTTCAAAACCTCTTCCACCCGCCAGCCCGAGGATTCCAGTAGAAACTTCAGGGTTTCAGGATGGAGGGGTGTTATGTGGGTGGGATCCAGAAGAAAGGCCCCGTGGAAGGCTGCAGGAGAAGCCACATTCACCGTCTCGGCAATGAAGTATCCTCCGGCCCTGACCTTTTCGTAGGAGAGATAGATAATTTTCTCTATGTCTTCGTAGGGAAAATGCTCTAAGACCTGGGCAGAGAACACGGCCCCCAGGGACCCGTCGTCCAGGGAGGAGAGGAATTCTATCCCATCCCCAAGATGGCATTTAAGGTCTTTACTTTTACATTCTTCAATGAATTCAGAATTTACATCCACCCCCAAGGCCTCCACCCCCTCTTCCCTTAAAACTTCCAGCATCTCGCCCCTGCCGCATCCAAAGTCCAGAACCGGCTGGGATTTTTTAAGATACGGAAGGTAAACCCTGAAACCCTCCTTATCAACCCCGGTCCTGAACCTCCTCTCAAACCACCGGTAAAAGGAAGAGGACAACTTCCCGGGCTTCCCCTCCTGAAGGGAAATCCCCCTGGCGGAGTGAACCACCCGGGAGAGGGCATCCACCAGTTCCTGGAACCTCTCCTCCCGGGCCTCCACCTCCTTTACGGCTCTGGAAAACCACTCCTGGTCCTTGGCGTCCATAAGGGGTATCAGGGTCATGTAAAGTTTTCGGTGGAGTTCCCAAACCTGGGAAATCTTCTGGGTGAGTTCTGCCAGGTAGGGAATCAACACATTGAAGAGTTCCACCGTCAAGGCGCTGAGGTCCGCCTGGGGACCGAGGAGTTTCAACCTCCAAGAAGAAGAGAAGATCTCCTTGACCTTTTCGTTAATCCTGGCCCTGATTTCCTCTGCCTTTCCCTCCAGGGGTTTTAAATGCTCCTCCCTGTCCAGGTCCCCGTGGAGTTTCTCAAACCGGGCGCTGGCCTGGGCCCGGAGCAATTCCAGTTCTTCAGGCTTTTTCATCGGGGAAAAGGGGTGCCAGTTCCTCCCTGGAGGGCGGCCTGTCCAGGTAACTTATAAAGACCAGAGCCCCCAGGGAAATAAGGAAGGCCGGGTAAATCAGCGGAACTCCGAAGGGATCCCCTTCGGGAGCCATGGAGGGATAAAGGGAGGCGAATACCTTGAGACCCACTGCCGTCAAACTCCCCAGAATAATGGACCACAGACCGGCCCTTCTGGTGGCCCTCTTCCAGGCCAGGGCCGCTATGAGGGCCGGGGTAATGGAAACTCCGTAAATGGTGTAAGCAAAGTATGCCATGTTCAGCACGGACTGCATCTTAACCGCCAGGTAATAGGCCACCACACCCAGAATCAAAACCATAATCCTTTGAAGGGCCACCATCTCCCTCTGGGTGGTCTCCTTCTTTATAAACCTCTGATAAATGTCCCTCATTATGTTGGTGGTTGGGGAAAGAAGGTAGTTCATCCCGGTGGAAAGCACCACCACCGAGGCGGCTCCCATGAGAAGAAGGCCAATAATAGGCGGCACCATGTATTTGGCCGCCACAAGGACGATGGAGGCCGGATCCAATCCCTCCTTTCCTCCGCTGCTCATCCAGGCCTGGATTTGAGGCCAATACTTAGCGGAGGCGAAAACGGCTATCACCACCACTATGGTCTCCACCACTACAGTGCCCACCACCCAGAGGGCCACGGCTTCCTTGGCATCCTTGGGGGTTTTGGCGGAGTAAAATTTCTGATACATGCTTTGAACCCCCAGGAGCAGAAGCATGGTGGCCAGGAAATATCCCCCGGCCTTCAAATAAGGGTGGGCTCCAAAACTTTGATTCACGATGGCGAAATGGCTTGCAGGGAGGATCTCCCTTATGGTATGCCATCCCCCCGCCGTGTGTATGACGAAGGGGACCGCCGCTATGGTGGCTATGAGGATGATGATCCCGTTGGGAAGGTCCGTGTAGGCCACGGCTATCATTCCCCCCAGGGCCGTAAAGAGTATGACGAAAACGGCGGTGAGGAACTGCCCCGTGCCCACGCTGACCTTTCCGTCGGTGATGACATTGAGTATGTACCCCCCGGCTCTGAACTGGTAGGAAACGATGGCGGTGAAACTCACGATGAGGGCCAGGGCTCCGAAAAGCCTGGCGAATTTTCCGTAGCGGACCTCCAGAATATCACCCACGGTGTACTGACCGAAGGTCCTTATTTTGGCCGCCAGGAAGTAGATGATTATTATCCCCACCCAGGCCCCCGCGGGCATCCAGAGGGAGGAAAAACCGGCCCGGGCGGCGTATTCCGCCCCGGCTATAAAGGTCCCGGAGCCTATCCAGGTACATATGAGGGTAAAGACCATCACCCGGATGCTCAAACTCCTGCCCGCCACCATGAAGTCTTCCTGGGTCTTTACCTTTTTAGCCCTGAGAAAGTTCAGACCCGTCAGGACGAGGAAGTACAGGATTATTATGTATAAAGCCCACATGGCTTCTGCCGTTTTCCTCAGGAGGAGGGTTTTTCCTCAGAGAACTTCTTCTCTCCCTGTTCCGTGAGTTTCCACTCTCCCCTCCCCACCTTCTCCATCAAGGGCACTTCCATTTTCTTGAATTTATTCAGGTGGAAGTAGATGTTTTTAATTCTCAGGCCGAGTTTTTTCACGGCATCGGCAATTTCCCTGGTCTTAAAACTGGCCCTCCCCAGGTTCTTACTGAGGTAGTAAACCACCGCCGCAAGTTTTTCCTCGGGTTTAACCTTCTGCTTCTTTAACCAGGCCTTGGCTTCCTCCACATTAAATTCCAGGCCCTTGGGCTCCTGCTTTTTGGCCTTTTTAACCTTCTTCGCTGCGGGTTTCTTCGCCACCGTTGCCGTGGTGGTTCTGGAGGGCTTTTTCTCCTCCACGAAGAGGGACTTAAACTCCTTGAACTTTTTCTCCACGAATTCCCTGTCTCCCTCCACCTCTATCTCCAGCCTGTCTCCGGTTTTAATAAAACGGATTTTGTAAAAATTGGTCTTCTGAATCATAATTTCCTCCTTCAAATTTTAAACTTCAAAATCAGTTTAAACTAAAAAGTAAAAATTGTCAATATTCCTCCACCACGAAATTTTTAAGGTGAGCCGTTTGGTTCAGAAGATAAAGGGTAAAACCCCTCTCCCTTTTAAATTTCAAAATTGAATAGGAAGCGGTATCCACATGAATTTTCCAGAAGAAGGGAGGTCTCATGTCCAGAATTCCGGCTATCAAAGGCTTTAAAACCGCCCGATGGGTCACCACGGCTATGGATTCCTCCTGAACTTCCTCCACTATTCTCTTCAAGGTGGCCACCGCCCGCTCCATGACCTCCATTACCGTTTCCGCCCCCGGAAGTTTCAATTCTTCGGGCCTGGTAATCCACAACTGAAATTCCCGGGGAAACTCCCTTTTGATGTCCTCCTTTTTCTTCCCTTCCCAGGGGCCCAGGTTTATGTTGTTGAACCCCTCCTCCACCACCACGGGCACCCCCAGTTTATCCGCCAGGATCTCCGCAGTCTGCCTGGCCCTGGTGAGGGGGCCCGAGTAAATCCTGGTAATGCCGGAATCCTTGAGGGCCTCGGCCAGGAGCCGGGCCTGTTCTTTGCCGTTTTCGTTCAGGGGGAAATCGGACCTTCCCCGGAAATACCCCTCCCGGTTGCCCTGGGTTTCCCCGTGTCTTATGAGGTAAATCTTCATAATTGCCTCCTGGTTTTTATTGAGAAAATATAATAAAATATTCCTTTCGGAGGTGAAAATGTTTGCGAGCATAGAAGAGGCCCTGGAAGACATAAAGCAGGGGAAAATGGTGGTGGTGGTGGACAGCGAAGACCGGGAGAACGAGGGGGATCTGGTCATGGCGGCGGAAAAAATTACCCCGGAAGCCGTTAATTTCATGGCCAGCAAGGCCCGGGGACTCATCTGCGTTTCCATAACCCGGGAAAGGGCCGAAGAACTCAAACTTTCCCCCATGGTGGTGGAAAACACGGCCCCCTACAAAACCGCCTTCACCATTTCCGTGGACGCCGTGGACGGAATTACCACGGGCATTTCCGCCTACGACAGAGCGCTAACCATAAAAAAACTGGCGGACCCCCGGGCAAAGGCCGAGGATTTTGCAAGGCCGGGACACATCTTTCCCATAATAGCCCGCAAGGGAGGGGTTCTTGAAAGAACCGGCCACACCGAAGCCTCCCTGGACTTAGCCCGTCTGGCCGGACTTTATCCGACGGGGGTTATGTGCGAGATAATGAACGAGGACGGCACCATGGCCCGCCTACCTCAACTCCAGGAATTCGCCAGAAAATACGGCCTGAAAATCGTCAAGATAGAGGACCTGGTCCGCTACAGAATGGCCAGGGAATCTTTAGTAAGGGAGGTGGCCAAGGCGGACCTGCCCACCAAATACGGCCACTTCACCATCCACCTTTTCAAGGACATTATCCACGGCCACGAGTATGTGGCCCTGGTCAAGGGAGAAATAAATCCGGAGGAACCCATCCTGGTCAGGGCCCACTCCCAGTGCCTTACCGGAGACACCTTCGGATCCCTGCGTTGCGACTGCGGTGAACAACTTCACCGATCCATGGAGATGATAGAAAAGGAGGGCAAGGGGGTGGTGCTCTACATCCTTGACCACGAGGGGAGGGGAATCGGACTGGAAAACAAGATAAAGGCCTATGCCCTCCAGGACCAGGGCCTTGATACGGTGGAGGCCAACCGAAAACTGGGTTTCAAACCCGACGAAAGGGACTTCGGCATGGGAGCCCAGGTTCTGAGGGCCCTGGGGGTGAGAAAAATGCGTCTTCTCACCAACAACATGAGAAAATTCGTGGCCCTGGCCGGTTACGGACTGGAAATAGTGGAAAGGGTCCCCATAGAAATTCCCCCCAACAGAATCAACAGGGATTACCTGAAAACCAAGAAGGAAAAACTGGGGCACGACCTCCACATGGTATAATATTAATCGGGAGCGGGCGGGCCACCGCTCGCCGTGAGGCGGGAGGAAAGTCCGAACTCCGCAGGGCAGGGTGGTCCCTAACGGGGACCGGGCGTAAGCCCAGGGAAAGTGCCACAGAAAATAGACCGCCCCGTCCCTTCAGGGCGGGGTAAGGGTGAAAAGGTGGGGTAAGAGCCCACCGCTTCGGTGGCGACACCGGAGGCACGGCAAACCCCACCCGGAGCAATGCCAAAAGGGGTGGCTTGCCCGGCCACAACCCCTGGTGGGCAGCACGAGGGAAGAGGCAACCCTTCTCCCAGATAAATGGTGGCCCACGACAGAATTCGGCTTACAGCCCGCTCCCGATTAAAGAAAAAATGAAACTGGAAGATTTTGATTTCTACCTTCCACCGGAACTCATCGCCCAGACTCCCCCTCCCATCCGGGGAAGTTCCAGGATGATGGTCCTGAAGAGGAGGGGGCAGAAAATCCTCCACGACAATTTCAAAAATTTCCCGGATTACATAGAGGAAGGAGACCTCATCGTAATCAATGTAACCAGGGTAATAAAGGCAAGGCTCTACGGGAGGAAGAGCACCGGGGCCAAAATAGAGGTCCTGCTCCTGCGAAAAAGGGAAGAGAACCTCTGGGAAGCCCTGGTTAGGCCGGCCAGAAGGTTGAAAAGAGGCGACAGACTTACCTTCGCACCGGGCCTGGAGGCGGAGATAACCAAAGAAGAGGAAGGAGGCAAAAGGGTGGTGAAGTTCCACTTTCCCTTGGAAAGGGAACTGGACAAAATCGGACGGGTTCCCCTTCCTCCTTACATTAAAAGGGAACCCCTGCCCGAGGACGAAGAGAGATATCAAACCGTCTTCGCCAGGGAAGGGGCCTCGGTGGCGGCCCCCACCGCCGGACTTCACTTCACCCGAGAAGTTCTTGAAAAGGTCAGGGAGAAGGCCCAGGTGGTGGAGATAGTTCACAATGTAGGAGAGGCCACCTTCAGACCCCTCACCCGCCAAAAGGTGGAGGAGAACGAACTTCCGGCAGAGGAATACTACATATCCGAGGAAAGTTCCCGGATCCTGAAAAAGGCCGTGGAGGAAAAAAGAAGGATTATAACCGTGGGAACCACCGTGGTCAGGGCCCTGGAATCCGCCGCATCCCACGGCTTCGCCCCGGGAGCACATTTTACCGACCTTTTCATATATCCCGGATACCAGTTTCAGGTGGTGGACGCCCTACTCACCAATTTTCACCTGCCCCGCTCCTCGCTAATTCTCCTGGTTTCTGCCTTCGCAGGCAGGGACTTCCTGTTAAGGGCCTATCGGGAAGGCGTGGAGAAAAAATACAGGTTTTACTCCTATGGGGATTGCATGCTAATCCTTTAGGATAAAATCAGTTTCACGGCAAAGATCACTATGAGGACCGTTACGAACCTGCGGATGAATTTGTTTCCCCGCCGCACGGAGGCCAGGGCCCCCAGTTGACCTCCCAGGGTGGTCCCCAGGGCCAGGGCAAGGCCGGCCTTCCACAGAACCAGGCCCCGGGACATAAAAACCCCCAGGGCGAAAACGGTGAAAACCAGTACCACAAATATCTTCACTGCATTTCCCCTGACCAGGTCGTAGCCCGCCAGGACCACGGCGGAAAGAATGAAAAACCCCACGCCGGCCTGAACGAAGCCCCCGTAAATCCCTATGAAGAAGAACAAAACCAGAACGAACGCCCATTTTTTAAGGGAAAGTTCGGGAAGGGAAAGGTCCTCCCGACCTCCCTCAAGCCTTCCTATGGGCTTGAAATACAGAGTTACCACGGTAACCACCACCATCAGAAGGGCCAGGGCCCTTTTGAAGACCTCCTGGGGTATTACGGTGGCCAGATGGGCCCCTAAAAGGGCTCCCAAAACCGCCGGGCCTACCACGGCCACGGAAAACTTCCACGGAAACACCCTAAGGCGCTGAAACCTCCAGAGGGCAAAGATGTTCTGAATCAAAATCCCCACCCGGTTTGTTCCGTTGGCCACGGCGGGGGGAAGTCCCATAAAGATGAGGACGGGAAGGGTTATGAAGGAGCCACCCCCGGCCACCACATTTATAAATCCGGAGAAAAGCCCCACCAGGACCAGAAGGACCAATTTCCAGGCGGGCATCAGAAGGGAAGGGTGAACTTGAACCCCCTGGGCACATAGGCCTTCAGGTTTTCGTCGTAATCGTAATCAAAACTGTTTCTTCCGAAGATATCGTGGAGGGCGATGTTTAAAACATCTATTTCCTTCTCCGTGTTGTAGAAACTGAGGCTGGTTCTTATGGCCCCCAGTCCCGGAAGTTTGCCCTTCAATAGGTTCTCTTTAACCCGGGCTGCCTCTTCATCCCCCACACCCAGAAGTTTTTTCACATAGGGCTGAGCGCAAAAACATCCGGTTCTCACCCCAATTCCGTATTCAAAGGAAAGAACCGAAGAAAAAAGATAGGGGGACATGTTTTTGGGGACGAAGGAAATCACAGGAAAATCCTCTGCTCTCCTTTCTCCTCCCAGGATTTCCAACCCATCAAAGGAAGACAAAACCTCGTAAAGTCTGGCGTGAAGTTTCTCCTCTGCCTTTTCAAGATTGTCCATCCCCCACTTGCTGAAGGCCTCCATGGCCGCCGCCAGGGCGATGGCCCCCAGGATAACCGGGGTTCCGGCCTCCTCCCTCTCCGGAAGTTCTGCCCAGACCACCTCATCCAGAGAAACGAACTTCACGGTACCTCCTCCTACGGACTCCGGCCTGCCCCGGGAAAGCAGGTCCTTTCTCCCAATAAGGGCGCCGGAACCGAAGGGGGCGTAAAATTTGTGGGCGGAAAAGGAGAGAAAGTCTATCCCCCGGGAAACATCCACTTTTTTATGAGGAACCAACTGAGCCCCATCCACCGCCACCAGGGCACCGTATTTATGGGCCAGGTCCGCAATTTCGTATATGGGATTGGTGAATCCGGTAACATTGGAGGCCCCGGAGACGGCCACCAGTTTCACCTTACCGCCCTCCCTTTTGAGCAAATCCTCCATCCTGTTGAGGTCCAGGCGGCCGTTCTCCTCCACGGGAACCACCACCGTGTCGTAGTTCTCCCTCCAGGGCAGGAAGTTGGAGTGATGTTCCATCTCCGTGGTGAGAACCTTACCATCTCCTATAAAATCCCGGAGTTTCCTGGCCAGTTTGTTTATGGCCTCGGTGGTGTTTTTGGTGAATATTACCGTGTGGGAAGGGGGAACATTCAAAAACTCCGCCACCGTTTCCCTGGCCTCTTCGTACAATTCCGTGGACACGAAGGACTTGTAGCCAATCCCCCTTTCCACATTGGAATAATAGGGTACCACCTTTTCCAGCGTGTCCATCACCGCCTTCAACGCCGGGGTGGAGGCGGCGTTGTCAAAGAAAATATAAGGCCTATTACCGTATAAAACCCTTACTTCAGTATCAATTCCTATTACTTCTGGTCTCATGCTACCATTTTGCCTTATTTAAAAGGGAATTTCAACTCTCCCGGTCAGGTCTTTGGCCACGAAGAATTCGGGAAAACCGCCCGTAAAAGAACCCTTGGGTGGTGAGCCTACTTCCTCTCCCGGCCGTGTATGTAAAGGGAAATAACGAAGCCTCCCAGGCAAACGGAAAGGGTAAAAACCATGAAAACCAGCGATTCAGGGCTCATCCTTCCACCTCTTGAATAAAATCCAGAGAAAGCCTCCCACCACCAGCCATTGAAGGATAACGGTGGCAGGTGAATATGTGGAAAAGGGGTTCCAGAACCTTCCCTTGCTCACTGAAGCCATCCACCAGAAGAAGAGAACCCCGAACTCCAAAGGCACCAGGTATTTTACAACTCCGTAGACATATCTGCCCACGGGATAGGAGGTGGAGATTTTCACATACTCCTGGATGTAGGTCTCCCCCAGTTTCCACAGGAGGATGGAGAAAAGAAAACCGTTGAGGAGAAGGGCCAATCCCCATACCAGGTCCTGATTGTTCAGGAAGTCAAGACTCAGGGCCGAGGGAATCCCCAGGATAAAGGCCACCGCCGAGACTCCCAGGGCAGCCCTGACTCTGCTCAGCCCCATGTCCATGAGGACCCTGACCTCCAGTTCCATGAGGGAGATCAGGGAGGAAAAGGCGGCCAGAAACAGGGAGAAAAAGAACATGAAGGAGAGAACCCTGGGCCACGGAAGGTGGGAGAAAAGCCTGGGGATCCACAGGAAGGTAAGGCCCACATTGCCTGAGGATAGGATTTCCCCGGCCTGGGCAGGGGAGGAGGTGAAGGTGAAAATCGTCCCCACCACGGCCATGGCCGCCAGAATGGAGGCCGTGTAATCGCCGAAGACCAGAACGGCGCTGTTGGTGAACCCGTCCTCGTCCCTTCTGGCGTAAAGGGAATAGGTCAGCACCAGCCCCCAGCCGGCTCCGGTGGACCAGGCGGCCTGGGTAAGGGCTTCTATCCATATTTTGGGCCTTGATAATTTTGAAAAATCGGGGTAAAAAAGAAAATCCAGTCCCTTTATTCCCCCGGGAAGAAACACCACCCTCAGCGCCAGAAGAAACAGAAGAACGAAGAGGGAGGGGACGATGAGGGATGTGGCCCTTTCAATTCCTCCGGAGACCCCCCGGGAAATTATGTAGGCCACGGCAAAAATTGAAACCAAATGAAAAAGGAGGGGCAGGTGAGAACCGTGGAACCCTTCCCAGAAACTTCGGGGAGAGGTAAAAAGCGAATGGGAAAAAAGGGAACCCAGACTGTAAAACAGGGCCCATCCTGTAATCACCGAGTAGTAAAACATTATGCCCCCGGTAACGGCCGCCACGAATCCTCCAGGAAAGCCCCTCCTTTTGCCGAGGATGTCCTGAAAAACGCCCACCACTCCCTTGCCGTGTTTTCTTCCCAGGGAGTATTCAAAGAACATCAGGGGAAGGGCCCATACGAAAAGCCCGGCCAGCCAGGGAATCACGAAGGCTCCCCCTCCGTTCTGGGAAACCACCCGGGGAAACCTCCAGATGTTTCCGGTGCCTATGGCCATGCCCAGGCCGGCCAGAACAAAGCCCCACCGGGTTTTGAACTTCTCCTTCATTCTCCCAGGATTAAAACGGGCTTTATCCCGAGTTCTCCCCCCTCCTTGCCCGGCTTGCCGATACCGATGAAGTTGGAACGGAAATCCATGAGCCGAAAGAAATCGTTTCTCCTTCCCCCTTCCTTGCCGCCCACCATTTTAAGGGAGATAAAATTGCCGTGCCTGGCCCTCCGAACCCCCTCCTCCCTCAAATACACCACGGGGTATTCCGTCAGAACCCTGTTCAGGGGGATGATTATCTCGTCCAGCCTATCCGCCTCCGCCGCCTCCTTTATCTCCTCCAGGGTGTGGGCATCGTCTACGGAAAATTCGCCGCTTCTCAACCTTTTCAGGTAATCAAGATACCCTCCCACGCCGAGTTTCTGACCCAGATCGTGGGCGATGGACCTGACATAGGTGCCGGCGGAGCATTTTATGTCAAAGTGAATGTAGGGAGGATCGTAGGCCTTGAGGGTAAAGTAATGAATTTCCACCTTCACCGGCCTGGGTTCCACCTTCTTTCCCTTCCTGGCCAGTTCGTACAACCTCTTGCCTCCGGTTTTTTTAGCGGAAAAGGGAGGGGGCACCTGAACTATCTGCCCCACGAATTCCTCCATGGCCTGCCTGACCTCCTCCTCCGAAATATTGAAGTCCTCCACCCGGGAGATCACTTCGCCGTCCCTATCGTAGGTATTGGTTTCCGCTCCCAGCCTTATTATTCCAGTGTAAACCTTCACCCCTTTGACCAGAAAGGGAAACAGCCGGGTGGCCCTGCCCACCCCCAGCACCAGAAGGCCCTCGGCCTGGGGATCCAGGGTGCCCATGTGGCCCACCTTCTTCTGGTGAAGGATTTTTCTGATTTCGTCCACCACATCGTGGGAGGTCATCCCACGGCGTTTGTTGACTAAAATTATTCCGGTTTTTTCACCCACGGAAACATCTCCTCTATTTTCTTGTAAACGGCCTCAAGGGCCTCCTCGGCAGGCAGGTCTATGTTAAACCCTGCGGCCTGGGGATGTCCACCCCCACCGTAGGCCTCCGCCAACCTCCCCACATCCGCCCTTCCCTTGGAGCGGAGACTCACCCTAAACCCCCTTTCCATCTCCTTGAAAATCATGGCTATCTCCACCTCCTCCACGGACCTGAGAATGTTCATGACGGTCTCGGTTTCCACATCGTGGAGACTGAGATTCAACTCCTGGAGAAACCTTCTCAGGAGAAACACCGTTACGATCCTTCCCGAGGGGTGAAACCTCAGGGTGGAAAGCATCTTCTGCAAAAGGTATATCTCCTCCCTGCGGTGGCTTTCCAGGATTATCCTGCTTATCCGAGCGGGATCCGCCCCGGCCTGGACCAGAAAGGAGGCGTATTTGAGAGATAGGGCGCTGGTGTTGGAAAATCTGAAGCCTCCGGTGTCCGAGAATATGGCGGCGTAAAGGCAGGTGGCCACCTTATCGTCAATGGGAAAATTGTACTCCATCAGGAGTTCAAAGATCATTTCCCCCACGGAGGAACGGTGGGGCTCTATCCAGTTCAGGTCGGCAAATTCCTCCGAGGTCCTGTGGTGGTCAATGTGGATGGAAAATTTGCCCTTGCGGCTTTGCCCGCTTCTTTCCAGGGCCGAAGTTTCCACGAAGACCACGCAGTCAAAATCCGGAGGAATTTCCCCGGATTTTATCTCATGGGCCCCGGGGAGTTTTTTCAAAAAATAAGGGGTGGGGTCCATGTTGTAAATTTCGGCCCTCTTTCCAGCGAGACGGAGGGAATGCATGAGCCCCAGGGCAGAGCCTATGCAGTCACCATCAGGGCGAAGATGACAGGTGATGGCAACGCTGGAGCACTCCTTAAGTCTCCTGGCTATCTCCTTTTTCTTCCCTGAGTTTTCTGAGGATCTCATCAACCCGTTTTGCCCTCTCCTCTTCTTCGTCCTTGAAAAAACTTAGTCTGGGAGTATATCTCAAATTAAGGTTGGTTGCAAGTAATCTCCTGAGATAGCCCGTCCTCGCCCGGAGAACCTCCAGGACCTTATCCACATCCTCCAGGGCGGTTATGTAAACCCTGGCTGAAGAAAGGTCCCGGGAAAGAACCACCCTGGTTACCGAAACTACGCTGTCAGAAAGGTCGTATATGGTCTGAATGTCCCCGGCCAATTGCTCCAGAAGGAGTTTTTCCAGCCTTTCCTTCCTCCTATCCTTCACAGGTACTCCACCTCCTGTTTCAATATTTGAGCGTCCAGAAAGGAGGCGTCCTTCAGAACCCTTTCAAAGGTGTTTTCCAGGGCCGACCTTTCCGATGCAATGGAAACGAGGCCCAGGCCCACCCTTTGCCAGAGACCTTGAAAGTCCACCTCCGCCACGGCCACATTGTAATGATTTCTAACCCTGTTCTTGAAACTGGTGATGAACTTCCTCTTTTCCTTCAAGGAGTGGCTCCAGGGAATGTAGAACTCTATGTAAAGGTAACCTATCACCATGGTCCAATGCTACACCTGCCTTCTCTCGTAAACTTCTATAATGTCGCCCTTCTTCACATCGTTGAAACTTTCAAGTCTGATCCCGCACTCGCTTCCCATCCTCACCTCCTCCACATCGTCCTTGTAGTGCTTGAGGGAGGCTATTTTCCCGTCAAACAGAACTTCTCCATCCCTTATGAGCCTGGCCCGGAGGTCCTTCCGGACCTTTCCTTCCACCACCACGCATCCTGCCACCACTCCCACCTTCGCAATCCGGAAGGTTTGCTTCACCTCGGCCCTTCCCACCACCGTCTCCTCTATCTTGGGCTTGAGCATTCCCTTGAGGGCCTTCTTGACATCCTCCAGGAGTTCGTAAATGACGCGATAGAGCCTTATCTGAACATTTTCCGCCGCCGCAGAGGCCAGGGCCTTTTTCTCCGCTTTGACATTGAAACCTATTATTATGGCCTTGGAGGCAGAAGCCAGGAGAACATCGCTTTCGCTCACCGGCCCCGTGGCCGCATGGAGTATTCTGACCTTAACCTCCTCGGTGGAAAGTTTCTCCAGGGAATCCCGGATAGCCTCCAGGGAGCCTATGACATCGGCTTTAAGGATTATGAGAAGTTCCTTTTCCTCCTCCCCCTCCAGTTCCTTCAGCAGGTCTTCCAGGGTTATCTTCCTTTCCACCCGCCGGGCCCCGGTCTTCAACCTCTCCTTCCGTATTTCAACTATTTCCTTGGCTTTATCCACATCGTGGACCACATACAACCGATCCCCCTCCTGGGGAACTTCCTCAAAGCCCAGGATCTCCACCGGATCCGAAGGACCGGCTTCCTTAATGGGTTTGCCGAATTCGTCAAAAAGCCCCCGGACTTTCCCCCAGGTGAGACCGGCAACAAAGGCCTCCCGGGGCTTCAATACGCCCTTTTGTATTATGGCCTTAACGGTGGGTCCCTTTCTGGGGTCCAGTTTTGCCACCAGGATGGTGCCCTGGGCGGGAACATCAATCGGGGCCTTGAGTTCCAGCATTTCCCCTACCAGAACTATCATTTCCAGAAGTTCGTCCACTCCCTTCCCGGTTTTTGCCGATATTTCCACCGCCACGGTATCCCCTCCCCACTCCTCCACCAGGACGCCGTGCTCCGCCAGTTGCTGTTTTACCTTCATGGGGTCTGCTTCGGGCTTGTCAATCTTGTTGATGGCCACTATCATCTGAACTCCGGCGGCCTTGGCGTGGTTTATGGCCTCCACGGTCTGGGGCATGACCCCGTCGTCGGCGGCCACCACCAGGACCACTATATCCGTGACCTGGGCTCCCCGGGCTCTGAGTTTGGTGAAGGCCTCGTGTCCGGGGGTGTCTATGAAGGTAATCCATTTATCCCCCACCTTCACCTTGTAAGCCCCTATGTGCTGGGTAATTCCCCCGGCCTCCCTTTCCGCCACCCGGGTTCTCCTTATGTAATCCAGAAGGGTGGTTTTCCCGTGGTCCACATGCCCCATGACCGTGACGATGGGGGCCCTGTCCACGAACTTAGTGCCCTTCCCGTGGAGTTCCTCCAGACTCTCCTCAAAGGTTTTAAACTCTATGCTGACATGAAGTATCCTACCGATTTCCTGGGCCAGGGTGGCGTCTATCTTGGTGTTGGAAGAAACGAGGAGGCCTCCTTCCCGAAGTTTCTCCTCCACCTGAGAGACTTTAACGCCCAGTTTTTCCGCCAGGTCCTTAAGGGTATCGCCCTCCACCACGGTGGCGCTTTCGGGAAACTTAACCTCCTCCTTCTTCTTCTTTATCATCTCAAATCTTCGGGAACTTATCTTCTTGTGGTCCACCCGGCCCTTTTTGGGATGGGGTGGCCTTCTTGAAGGGGGACTCTGGCGGGGCCTGGGCTTAGGTCTGGGAGGTGAAGGCCTTGAGGGAGGCTTTTCCTCCTTCTTCTCCTTCTTCTCCTTCTTCTCTTCCTTCTTCGCCTCCTTCTTAGTTTCCTTTTTTATCTCTTTTTTAACCTCTTTTTTCGCTTCCTTTGCCTCGGCCTTTTCCTTCTTTTCCTTCTTTTCAACCCTGGGGGCAGGTCTTTTTCCGGTTTTTTTGTACTCCTCAATCCTCTCCTTTATCCTTATAAGTTCCTCCTCGTTTATGGTGCTGCTGGCGCTCTTTACTTCTATACCTATGTCCCTGAGCAGATCTATAACCAACTTGCTTTCCAGGCCAAACTCCTTGGCAACTTGATATATTCTGAACTTGGCCATGCTACCTCCTTAGCGTATAGCCCCTTATATTCAATTCTTCTTTTATTCTCTCCAAAAACTTTCCCGTTATCCCCGGAAGTTCCTTGAGTTCCTTCTCAGATAGGTTCTGAAGTTGTTCCCAGGTCAGTATGTTTTTTCTCTTCAGGGCCAGGGCCAGAGGCTTGGGAAATTCTGCAAAGGGCAGGCTTTCGTCCACTTCCTTGAGTATTTCCTCCCTCCTTTCGCTTTCGGTCTTCAGGATTATTCTCCAGCGGGTAAGCCTGGAGGCCAACCTTATGTTGGTTCCCTTCCTGCCCACGGCCACGGAATAATTGTCGTCTGGGACTATTACCTCCGCCACCATCCCCTCCGGGTCCAGGATTCTGACTTCACTTACCCTGGCGGGGCTCATGGCGTTGGCTATGAATTTCTCCGGCTCCTCGTTCCAGAGGATCACATCTATCCTCTCCCCGGAAAGTTCCTTGGTCACTGCCAGGACCCTGTTTCCCTTCATCCCAATACAGGAACCCAGGGGGTCTATGGCGGGATCCTCCGAATACACCGCTATTTTAGTTCTTATTCCGGGTTCTCTAACTATCCCCTTTATCTCTATTTTTCCCTCGGCCAACTCGGGGATCTCCCTCTCCAGGAGCCTTACCACCAGTTCAGGCCTGCTCCTGGAAAGAATGAGTTGAACGGGCCTGGCGTAACGGTGGACTTTAAGAAGGAGGGCCTTTATTTCCCTGCCGGGCCTGTAAACATCCCCGTGGACCTGCTCCTTTCTCGGGAGCAAGGCCTCATCCCTCCCTATGAAAAGGTAAACATCACCGTCGCTTATCCTGTGAACCCGGGCCGTCACCACCTGACCCTCCAGGTCCTTGTACCTATTGAAAACCCGGTCTTCTTCTGCTTCTTTAACCCTGGAGAAAAGGACATTTTTGGCCGCCTGGGCCGCAATCCTTCCCAGGGTCTGCGGAGGAAGGGTAAGTTCTACCTCATCCCCCTCCTTTATGTCCTCGCTGAAGAGTTTTCTGGCCTTCTCTATGTGTATTTCCTTGGTGGGGTCCTGAACCCGGGAAACCACCTTCTTCCTCACGATAACCTTAACTTCCCCGCTTTCCCTGTCAAAAAACACCTCTATCTTCTCTCCTTCCCCAAAATATTTCCTGGAGGCGGTCCTCACCGCATCCTCTATGGCTTTGATTAGATAGTCCTCGTCTATTCCCTTCTCTTTAGACAGGGCTTCCAGCGCTTTTAAAATCCTTTCTTTTTCCATAAGGAAAGATTATATCAGAAACTCCTCTAATTTGTTAAAATAAACCAGTATGAGGGTTTTATGCTGCATCATCATAGCCGTTCTTCTGGCTCTGGACATCTATCTTTTGCTCATGTTTCTGAGGGCAAGGAAGTTTTTTCAGAGGCAGATTGAGATTCTCAAGATCCGGGGAACCCTGCCCAAGGAGTTCCGGGACAAAAGGGCCTTTCCCAGGGTTCCGGGCTTTACCGATAAGCCCATAATCGTCAGGTTTCTTGAAGAACCTCTTAAGGACTTTGAAGCAGTGGTGGACAACATTTCCAACGGAGGGGTGGCCCTGCTCCCCAAATTTCCCATCTCAAAAATTCGTCTGGATCAGGTGGTGGGTCCCCTGGAATTAATATTCCCCGACGGGACCTACACCGTAAGTTCCGCTAAAGTGGTAAGAATAGCCCATCTGGGAAACGACAAAATCGTCGCTCTCAAATGGCTGAACCTTCCCCACGAAACCAGAAAGAGAATCCAGAGGCACATTGACGAATACTTTGCCAGGCACTCCTGAGCCGCCCTGGATGTCCATCCGCCTTTAGAGCCAGAAGAAAAACACGGGTTTTCCCGGAAGAGAAAGGGGAGTTCTGTCCGAAGAAGTTTACCTGAAACCATCCCGAAAGAAGACGGGTTTCTGTTAGAATATTCCTATGAAGGAAATGTTGAAAAAAATCGGTCCCTTCAAATGGGAAATACCCAGACACGGAAAGATGAGGGTCCCTGGAATAGTTTACGGGTCGGAGGAGATAATAAAGGATGTGGAGGATGGGGCCCTTCAGCAGGTAGCCAACGCCGCCACCCTGCCGGGGGTGGTAAAGGCTTCCATGGCCATGCCCGACATCCACTACGGCTACGGACTTCCCATAGGAGGGGTCATTGCCACCGACTGGAACGAGGGCATAGTATCCCCCGGAGGGGTGGGCTTTGACATAAATTGCGGAGTGAGACTCATAAGAAGCAACCTAACCCTGAAGGACCTGGAGGGGAAGAAGGAAAAATTGCTCAACGCCCTTTTCAGAAAAATCCCCACCGGCGTGGGTTCCACGGGAAAACTCAAATTATCCCCCGCTGAACTCAGGGAGGTCCTGGCCGAAGGTTCCCACTGGGCCGTAAGGAAGGGCTTTGGAAGAAAAGAGGACCTGGAAAACACCGAAAGTCAGGGCCGACTCCCCTGGGCCAATCCCCTGGAGGTTTCCACCAGGGCCCTGGAGCGGGGGAAAAACCAACTGGGAACCCTGGGTTCAGGGAATCACTTTGCCGAAGTTCAGGTGGTGGAGGAGATATACGACGAAAAAACCGCCGGGGAATTTGGTCTGGAAGCGGGAAGCATAACTCTGATGATCCACACCGGTTCCCGGGGACTGGGCCATCAGGTGGCCACGGATTTTCTGGTGGTCATGGAAAGGGCCCTGGCCAGATACAAAATCTGGCTCCCGGACAAACAACTCGCATGCGCTCCGGTTCAGTCCAGAGAAGGGGAAAGATACCTGGGGGCCATGGCCTCGGCAGCCAACTTCGCCTGGGCCAACCGTCAGATAATAATGCACTGGGCCCGGGAGGCCTTCCGGGAAGTTCTGGGACTCACCTACGAGGACCTGGGCCTGGAATTGATTTACGACCACGCCCACAACATAGTAAAAAAGGAAGAGCATCTGGTGGACGGCAGGAAGTTAACCCTGGCCGTCCACCGCAAGGGCGCCACCAGGGCCTTTCCGCCGGAACATCCAGAGTTGCCCGTCCGGTACAGAAAAACAGGTCAGCCTGTGATAATCCCCGGAGACATGGGCAGGTATTCGTACCTCCTGGTGGGAACCCCCCGGGCCATGGAGGAAACCTTCGGCTCCTCCTGTCACGGGGCCGGAAGGGTTATGAGCAGGCACAGGGCTATAAAGGCCGCCCGGGGACGCTCCATTGAAAGGGAGTTGAGAAACGAGGGTATCCTGGTGAAATCCGCCAGCAGAAGAACCGTCATGGAAGAAATGCCCGAGGCCTACAAGGATGTATCGCTGGTGGTGGAATCTATAGAAGGGGCCGGCATCTCCCGAAAGGTAGCCAGGATGAGGCCCCTTCTTGTAATTAAAGGTTAACGGACATAGCGGAAGAACATCCAGGGGCTCTTGGGACCGGGCCTTCCCTGGGCATCCACAGCCCACACCCGCCATTTTCCAGGCTGGGCTCCCACGAAATTGAAGGTATAGGTGGTGTTTCTTATTCCCTCTACCCTCTTCCAGAGAACGGCCCGGCAGGTCTCTATTCTTCTCATGGGTCCGCAGGGTTCAATGTAGTATATTTCCACGGTGTAGGAGGCCGCTCCGGGCACCGGACGCCAGCGGAGGGTGGTGGTCCTGGGAAAATGGGTAAAAACCTTCCCGTTGGGAGGGAATATGGGCTCTGGAGCCTGGGTTATCCTGTGGGGTTGAATGGAAGCGGCCCTCTTCATGATATAGGAAAGGGCTGCATTTTTGTTCTCATCGGAAGGATATCTGGAAAGGATCTTAAGTTTGAGACGCTCTCCAGCGGGACGGTTTATTATGAAGTATTTTTCAGAATCCCTGAACCGATATATCACCAGGAGGGCCTTGAAATGCCTGGCAGGGTCCCGACGGGGATTGGCTCCGAAGGCATACGCCTCCTTTTCACCGAAGGCGCAGTCCGTGGGATGACACTTTCCCCAGGCCTTAACATAAACCCTTCCTCTTCTGGAGGTTATAACCAATTTGGTGATCCCCCGGGTATTGGGGTTCACATTCACCCAGGTTCCCATGACATCTTCAATTCCCGGGAAGTTGTAGGCTGCCAGTTGAAAAATCCCGAAAAACATGCCGAAGGCTAAAGCCAAGAGTTTTCTCATACTTCCTCCTCTTAAATTTTTAACTGACTAAATTCTAAGGGTTTTCCATCACCCTGTCAAAATTGAGGGTAAAGCCGTCGTAGGCTGCCCTTATTTCCACCCCGGTTCTGGCGGATAGTTCTTCCGCCACTTCCCAGGGCTTCGCCCGGAGCATGCCCATGCCGAAATGAGTCATTATTAAAAGTTCCGGCCTCAGACTCAAGGCCAGGGCCTCCACATTCTCCACGCAAAGGTGTTTTATCTTAGGATTGCACTCTCTTAACACGGTGTTTACCACCAGGTGGGTGCAGTCGGAATAACAGGACTTAAGGTCCTCAAAAAAGGCGGTGTCCACCAGGAAGCACATCTTTCCGCCCTCAAAGGGAATTTTTATCCCATAGGTTTCCACCCCGTGACGATGAGGACACGAAGTTTCAACCTTAACACCTCCTATTTCGTGGACCCCTTCCGGTTCCATCCTGAGCACTTCCACAGCCCCAAGGAGATACCTGAAAACCACACGGTCCTCCCCCTCCACCGCCTCCGAAGGCGCCAGCAGTACTCCTCTTTTCCTCTTGGCCCCCTCGGTGACGGCATCCAGAAGGGCGTTTACATCTCCGCTGTGGTCCAGGTGGATGTGGGAAAGTATCACCGCATCAAGTTTAGAAGGGGCCAGCCTGGGCCTTGATTTAGCCATGCGAACCAGGGTCCCAGGTCCTGGATCCAGAACCATTTTTTTCCCGCCTTCTTCAAGGTAAATCCCGGCAGAGGAACGGAGTTGCGTGGCCATAACATACCTGGCCCCCGCCGTTCCCAAAAATTTGACCTTCATTTCAGAACATCCGCCTCCATAAATATCTTTCTCACCTCGGGATATTTTTTCCTTATCTCCTCCTCGGCCCTGTCTATGGCCCGACTCACCGTATCCATGGTGGCGGTGGGGGAAAATCCCAACTTTCCCACCAACAGGATGTAGTCGTCCCCCAGAACCATGGACTTCAGGTATATCACCCTCTCCACCCCGGGCTGGGACTCAAAGGCCTTCCAGGCAAACTCCATAACCTCCCGGGGAGCCGATTCCCCCACTATAAGGGAATGCATCTCGTTGCCCAGGAAAATGGCAACCCCCACCAGAAGAAGACCTATGAGCAGGGAACCCATCCCGTCAAAAACCGGGTTGGAGGTGAAGTGGGCCAGGAGAATGGCCACCAGGGCAAAAACGAGACCCAGGAGGGCGGCCAGGTCCTCCAGGTAAACCACCACCAGTTCCGTTCTGGTGGTTTTCTTGAGAAAACTCATCGTAGGCTGGTTTCCCTTTTCCCTCAATATGGCCTTCCTGGCCTTCATGAAGGAAAACCCCTCCGCCGCCATGGCGAAGAGGAGGAGTCCCACGGCCAGGGCGGGGTTTTCTATGGGATGGGGATGAAGGATTTTTTTGATCCCCTCTATGATGGAATAAAGACCTCCCAGGGCGAACAGTTGAACTGCCACCAGGAAGGCCCAGAAGAATTTTTCCCTGCTGTAGCCGAAGGAATGGAGTTCGTCTTCGGGTTTGGCACTCCTCTTCAATCCCACCAGAAGGAGAATTTGATTGCCGGTATCCGCCGCCGAATGTATGGCCTCCGAAAGCATGGAGGCAGACCTGGTGAAAAAATAAACCACCAGTTTTGAAAGGGCTATGGCCAGGTTGGCGGCCAGGGCAAAAAAGACCACCTTTTTTCCTTCGTGTCTCATGGTGTAATTATACTTTACTCCCAGTCGTGGGGATGGAAATGGCGGTGAACCATCCCTCCGTGCCGATGACGGTGGGTGTGGAGGAGGTTTGCCTCCAGGAGGAGTTTCTCCCGGGAAAACAGGTCCTCAAAATCCCCGTCGTAAATTACCCTGTGGTCCTCGGAAAGGAGAATAGCCCTCTCCCCCAGTTCTGGAGCCAGACTCAGGTTCTGGGTGGCCACCACGGTGGTGGCCCGGTAATCCCACAGGAGGTCTATTATTTCCCCGGTGCTCCTGGGATCAAGGTTGGAAAGGGGCTCGTCCAGGAGTAAAACCTCGGGCTCCACCACCAGAATGGAAGCCAGGGCTACCTTTTTCTTCTCCCCTATGCTCAGTTCCGCCGGAGACCTCCTGAAAAACGGTAAAATTCCCAGTTTTTTTCCCCATTTTTTCACACGATCCTCCACATCCTCCAGGCCCAGTTGCCGGGGACCAAAGGCTATCTCGTCCTCCACCGTGGGGTTAAACAACATCACCTCCACATCCTGGAATAGAAGGGCCACGGCCCTGCGGAATTCCCCTTCCATTTTTTTCAAACTCCGGGGGGTCAAATCTCTCCCCTTCCAAAGAACCCGCCCTTTCTTCGGGAAAATCAGCCCGTCCATCATCTTCAATAGGGTGGACTTCCCGCATCCGTTTCCCCCCATGAGCACCACCCTCTCGCCTTTCCTCACCTCCAGGTCTATCCCTTGAAGCACATACTCCTTTCCGTAGGAAAACCAAACCCCTTCAATCTTAAACATAAAACCCCCTGGACCTCAGAGCCCGGGCCATTTCCGCAGATCTCCTCTCGGAAAGTTTGTAAAAATACCCGAACACCGCCCCGGCATAGGGAAAGAAGGCCTTGCCCAATCTCCTTTTCAGGGTCCTTGAGCGAAGGGCCTGGAAGAAGGAAGCGTAGGTTCTCTTGTAAGAGGAAAACTGAGCGTAGGCCAGGGAAAAAAGGGCCCTAAGTTCCCTGGAAAAGGAAAGGGCCTTCAGGGGGTTCACCAGGGAAAAAAAGGCCGCCGAGGAAAAGGCCATGGCAAGGGCCCTCAAATTGAACATCAGAATCCACCGTCCCGGTGAAACCCCGCGGGGATGAAAAAATAGGTACGGAACGGAAATGACCAAGAGAAGGGCAAACAAAAGAAGCATCCTCCTCCACTTTACGAAGGGCAGCGAAATCAATATCACCGGAGCGAAGATGCGCCAATCGCCGGTAAAGGAAAGAAGGAAAAGGAAGACCAGGAAGGCCAGAAACATCAAACTTTCCCTCACTTCCTGAGCCTCCCCATGAGGTAAATTGAAAGAAAAACCGCCCCGGCCCCCAGAAGTGCGGAAACAAGATAAGAGGGAAGATCTCCTGCGTGGGGGAGAGAATAATCGGATAAGGGGGCTTTCCACAGTCCGTAGATCTTTTCAAGTCCCGCCGGGACGAAGCCCAGCATTTTCTTCAACTCCTCCAGCCCCCATTCTCCCCAGGCTTCCCCACCCAGAAGGCCCAGGGGAACCATGAGCAAAAAGATCAAGAGGAGTTTAATTTCCCTTTTCATCCTTCATCAAATAACTCAACACGGCCAAATTGAAAATCCCCTCCAGGGGGCCGAAGAAAATCAGGGAGGGTACCCCCATGGCGGCCAGGGTGGTTTTTAATCCGTAGGGAAAATAAAGGGGTTCCCCGCCGTGGGAAAAAAACAAGGGTTGGATTCCGAGGATCAGGGAAGCCGCCAGGGCCGAAGAAACCAGGGAAAGATAACCGCTGAGAAAATACCCGGCATACCTCCACCTCCCGAAAAGTTTCCACACTCCAAATCCCACGAAGGCAGGCACTATTCCCATGGTTATGAGGTTCGCCCCGTAGGTGGTTATCCCACCGTCTCCGAAAAGAACGGCCTGAATGGCGAGAACCACCGAAAGGGAAGAGATCGCCTCCCACGGTCCGAAAACCACCGCCAGCAGGGAAGTTCCCAGGGCATGCCCTGAGGTCCCACCGGGGATGGGAATATTTATCATCATCGCTAAGAAGGACAGAGCGGAAAGGGCCGCCAATTTGGCCAGGGATTCTTCCCTCAGAACCTTCTTAATTCCCCGGTAGAGGAAGGGCAGAGCCACCCCGTAGGAGGCCACGCAGGTCTGGGGAGAAAGAAAACCGTCCGGAATGTGCATGCAGTAAAAATTTTAGACCCTGACCCCGGGACGGTCAAGTGGAGATGCCCCCTGATGCCCTTGCTTGGATTTCAGGGATTTTTTGTTAATATTTTTTCATGGAAAAACTGGAACTCATCAGAAAAGGCAAAGTAAGGGATATTTATCGGTATTCTAAGGGCAAACTCATACTCCTGGCCACCGACAGAATCTCCGCCTTTGACTTCGTTCTCCCCACGGAAATTCCGGACAAGGGGAAAATTCTGACCAAAATGTCCGTCCTCTGGTTCAAGTTCTTCCCGGAGGTGCCCAATCACCTGATAGAGTGGAGATACGAAAGGGTGGAGGGCCTACCCGAAAACTTCAAGGACAGGTTCATGCTGGTAAAGGAGACCCGACCAATCCCCGTGGAGTTCATAGTCAGGGGTTACCTTGCGGGCAGCGGATGGAAGGAATACAAAAAGACGGGAAAACTGTTCGGTCAGGATGTGGGGGAAGGCCTCAGGGAAAGCGAAAAACTCCCCCATCCCATATTTACCCCCACCACCAAGGCCGAAGAGGGCCACGACATGCCCATCACCTTAGAGCAGTACAGAAGCATAGTGGGCCCCCACGCGGACTACCTCATGGAAACCTCCATTTCCATTTATAAAAAGGCCCACGATTACGCCCTGGAAAGGGGAATAATCATTGCGGATACCAAATTTGAGTTCGGGCTTCTGGACGGCAAACCCATACTCATAGATGAACTCCTTACCCCGGATTCTTCCAGGTTCTGGCCCGCCGAGGAATACGAGCCCGGAAGGTCCCAGCGCAGTTTTGACAAGCAGTATGTGAGGGACTACCTTCTGAGCACCGATTGGGACAGAAAATCCACTCCTCCTCCCCTGCCCCCGGAGGTGGTTAGGAAAACCCAGGAAAAATACCGGGAGGCCCTCAGGAGACTCTTCGGTGAGGAAGGTTGACCTCCACATCCACTCAAAATACAGTTCCGACGGAGAACTCTCCCCCGGGGACATAGCCGCAAAACTGGCCCGGTTGAACTACGCCGCCCTTTCCATTACCGACCACGACTCCATGGGGGCGTATCCAGAAATAGAGGAAGAGGGAAAAAAACTGGGGCTGGAGGTTATCCCCGGCGTGGAAATCACCACGGGATACAGGGGAAGGGAAACTCACCTACTGGGATATTTTCTTTCCCCTGAAGTGGCCCCCCTCGTTCTAAATCCCGTACTCCAGAGCCGCCTGGAACTCACCCGGAAAAGGGTAGAAAAACTGAAGAGACTGGGATTCAACATTGAAATGGAGGAGGTCCTCCGCCGGTCCAGCCCCTCCCCTCCCACGGCCCCGATAATCATAGAAATTCTCATGGAGAGGCACCCTGAGAAATTTGAGGGGATGGAAGACCCCATAAGGGAATTTTACAGGGCCTATTTTCTTCCCCCGGGTCCCGCCTATGTGGAAAGGGTTTATGTTCCCATAGAGACCATGGTGGAAAAACTCCGGCAAAGGGGCGCTGTGCCGGTGCTGGCCCACCCCGGGGCTTATTTTCCCCTGGAAGAGGAGGACATAAAATACTTGAAAAAGGAAGGACTCCAGGGAATTGAAGTGAAAAACACATACCACAGTCCGGAGCAGGAGTACTTTTACAGGGAATTGGCGAAAAAATACTCCCTGGTTCCCACCTGTGGGAGCGATTTTCACGGCAGTCGGAAGCCGGAGGTTCACCTGGGGGATGTGGCCTGTGATTATCGCGTGGTGGAGGAGTTAAAATTAAGGAGGGGGGTAAGCGGTGAATTTTGATGCCTTGTTTTTGTTCCTCACAGCGGTGGCTTTCCTCTACGGTTTCATGAGGGGCTTTCTCCGCCAGGTTCTTTCCCTGGCAGGCCTTCTGGCCGCCTTCTACGCCGCCCTCAACCACTCTGGAAAGGCGGAGTCCCTGCTGTCCTCCCAAATCAGAAACCCTCACCTTCTCAAGATAGCCGGAATGGTCCTCACCTTTATAGCGGTTTACCTGGCCTTTGCCCTGGTCTCCGTTATCCTCTCCTTCCTCATAAAAGGAGCCATCGGTCTGGCGGACCGGTTGCTGGGTGGAGCCTTCGCCGTCCTTAAGGCCTTCGTGCTTCTCCTGGCCCTTTCCCTGCTGATGGTTTCCTTTGACAGCACCAGGAACTTCGTCCTCAGTTCCAGAACAGGACCCCACATGGTCTACCTGGGAAGCAAACTTTTTGCCCGGGGGAAAAACTTTCTGGAGGGAAAATGGAACTCCGCCACAAACTGGAAGAAGAAATAAGGTTTCTGATATCCTCCGGAATCACCCTGAGGGAATTCCTGGAGGAGGTGGAGAAAATAGCCATCACCGAAGCCCTGAAACTTTCCCGGGGCAGGTTGAACCGGGCAGCGGAAATCCTCGGAATACACAGAAACACCCTTTCCCAAAAGATTCGCAAATACAAAATCAAAAGAAAATAAGCAAAAAACACAAAAAAATCAAAAAAATAAATAAAATGTAGTCATATTCTGGGATATTCTCGCTTGAGTTAATATATGTCATTTTTGGTATAATTAAAACGCAAAAAATGACAACAAAGGAGGTGAGGAATGAAATTGAAACCGTTACACGATAGGGTAATCCTCAAGAGGATTGAGGAAGAAGAGGTTAAAAAGGGAGGGATCATAATCCCCGACACCGCCAAGGAAAAACCTCAGAAGGCTGAGGTCATAGCGGTGGGCGAGGGGAAGATACTGGAAAACGGCCAGAAAATTCCCCTTACCGTAAAACCCGGAGACACGGTTCTCATCGGCAAATACGCCGGAACCGAGGTTAAGATAGACGACGAGGAATTCGTCATCGTCCGCGAGGACGAAATCCTGGCAATAATTGAAAAATAAAGGAGGTGAGCCATGGCGAAGGACATTAGATTAGGAGATGAGGTATTTGAATACATCAGGAAAGGACTGGACAAACTGGCCAACACCGTAAAGGTTACCCTGGGTCCCAAGGGGAGGAATGTAATCATTGAGAGGAAGTTTGGAGCCCCCAATGTGACCAAGGACGGGGTTACCGTGGCCAAGGAGATAGACCTCAAGGACCCCTGGGAAAACATGGGGGCCCAGATGGTCAAGGAAGTGGCCACCAAAACCTCTGATGTGGCCGGTGACGGGACCACCACCGCCACGGTGCTGGCCCAGTCCATCTTCCACGAGGGACTCCGCTACATAGTGGCCGGAGCCAACCCCACCCTGGTAAAGAGGGGAATTGATAAAACCGTGGAAAAGGCCGTGGAAGCCCTGAAGGGATTTTCCAGGGAAGTCAAAGAGGACGAGATAGCATATGTGGCCGCCATTTCCGCCAACAACGACATGGAAATCGGCGAAATCATCGCCGAGGCCATGAAGAAGGTGGGCAAGGACGGCGTCATAACCGTGGAGGAAGGAAAATCCAACAAGATTGAGATGGAAGTTGTGGAGGGAATGCAGTTTGACCGGGGATACCTTTCCCCCTACTTCGTAACCGACCCTGAAAGGATGGAGGCCGTCTTAGAGAATCCCTACATCCTCATCCACGAAAAGAAAATATCCTCCATCCGGGAGTTCCTTCCCCTGCTGGAACAGGTAGCCAAGACCGGAAGACCCCTTCTGGTCATAGCCGAGGATGTAGAAGGCGAAGCCCTGGCCACTCTGGTGGTTAACAAAATCAAGGGGATCTTCACCTCCTGCGCCGTTAAGGCACCGGGATTTGGAGAAAGGCGGAAGGCCATGCTTCAGGACATCGCCATCCTCACCGGAGGCAAGGTGGTGTCCGAAGACCTGGGCGTGAAACTGGACAAGATAGACCTTAGTTGGCTGGGACAGGCCGAAAAGGTGGTGGTGGACAAGGAGACCACCACTATAATCGGCGGAAAGGGAAAGGAAGAGGACATCAAGGCCAGGATTGAGCAGATCCGCCGGGAGATTGAGGAAACCACCTCCGACTACGACCGGGAAAAACTCCAAGAAAGGCTGGCTAAACTGGTGGGAGGCGTGGCCGTCATCAAGGTAGGAGCCTCCACCGAGCCCGAAATGAAGGAGAAGAAGGCCAGGGTGGAAGACGCCATGCACGCCACCAAGGCAGCCGTGGAGGAAGGGATTGTTCCCGGAGGTGGAGTGGCCTACCTCAGGATGCTCAAAAAGATCAAGGACTTCAAACTGGAGGGCGACGAAAACCTGGGTGCCGAAATCATAAAGAAGGTTCTCAGGGTTCCTGCCCAGCAGATAGCCGAAAACGCCGGCTACGAAGGCTCCGTCATAGTGGAAAAAATCCTGGAAAACGACAATCCCAACTTCGGATTCAACGCCCTCAAGGGCGAGTTTGAGGACCTCATAAAGGCCGGGGTCATTGACCCTGCCAAGGTCACCAGAATCGCCCTGGAAAACGCCGCTTCCGTGGCAGGACTTCTCCTCATGACCAACGCCCTGGTGGCGGAAATTCCGGAGAAGGAGGAGAAGACCCCGGGAGCAGGCATGGACATGTACTAAAGAAAATCGGGTAAATTTTACCCGCTAAATTTCAAGGGGAGGCTTCGGCCTCCCCTTTTTTATTTGAAAAGAAAAACTGGCACGGTTCTTGCTTCCTTTTAAAGGAATTTTCAGAAGACAGAAGGAGGCTAAAAATGCTTAAAAGGGCCTTTGTGATATTATTCCTCCTGGGAATCCTTCTCCCGCTGACGGGAGCCAGCGAAACGCCCACCGACGATAGAGTGTTCTTCACCATGCACGCCAAGCCTAACCTGCTCTTTATCCTTGACAACTCAGGTTCCATGAGAACCCGGGATGTCCCTGCCACCTGCACGGATTTTGAAACCTACACCACCAGCGACGGCTATGCCACCTATACCTTCGGATGCAGACACGATGTGACCAGGAGGCGTGAAGCCGCCAAGAGGGCCTTCATTGAACTCTCCGACGAGTTCAGAAACGACCTCAACATAGGCTTGATGGACTTTCTCTACATGGCGGGAAGCGGAGGAAAGGTGGAATACCCCATCTCCGACATATCCGACCCCGCATACTGCAGCGGGTCTGGATGCACGGATACCCGCCACTCCCTGTGGGACACCGTTTACAACATGAGCTTTGACACATGGACCCCCCTGGCGGAAACCCTGGATACGGCCTACTGGTATTTCAAAAACCGGGAAGGAGGACTTCCATTCCCTTCCGGCCGCTGCGTAAGGGAAGAGGACAAATGCACCCACTCCCCCATAAAATACTGGTGCCAGAAGAATTTTGTAATCCTCCTCACCGACGGAAGCCCCACCGCCGACAACTTCAACTGCGATAGTGGCCTCGGCTCCTCCGGTTATTACGAACCCAAAATACCTCCACTTCAGGGAGACTGGTGCCCCGGGGGTCCGGACCACTACGACATAGACGGTGACGCCAACACCAACGACAGAAAAAGCGACTGCTACGGCTACGGATGCTACAGCGACCTGCTCAACGATGTGGCATACTATGTCCACAACACGGACCTCAGGACCGACATGGAGGACATGCAGAACCTCACCGTTTACACGGTGGCCCTGAGGGGAGGAGATTCTGCCCTTCTCCAGAGCGCCGCCACCAACGGAGGCGGACTTTACTTCAACGCCCAGAACTACGACGAACTGGTGGAATCCCTGAGGCAGGCCATCCAGAGCATCCTGGAAAAGGCCCTCTCCTTTGCCCCCATATCTCCCCCCAAGAGAATATCCTCCACCGAAAGATACGGCTTCATAAGTTGGTTCCTTCCCAAGGGGAAAAGGAAAATATGGGAAGGACACCAGGAGGCCTACGAACTCAACGAAAACGGAGAGTTTTACCTTGACCCCGACGGACATCCCATCCACAGGCTATGGGACGCCGGGGAGGTCTGGACAAATTATCTGAAAAACAAAAACCTCAGCACCCGTTCTCAGAGAAGAAATGTTCTCAGGTCTTTCTTCACCTTCACCTACGCTAAGACCACGAACCTGGGGGACATAAAGGACGAAATTCCCTGGAAATACCTGAAAAAACTCTATAGAATTCCGTCCCCCTACAACGCGAAAAAGGAAAATGTTTACTCCATAAATTCCTCCCTCCTCGGATGCAAAATATCTCCTTCCGCCGACACCCTCGCCGTCCAGTGCGACACCTCCTCCTCAGAATACTGGGCCCATGGAGATGTATTCCACTCCAATGTGGTTCTCGTCTCCTCCCCCTTCCTATTCCTCAAATACCTTCCCGATTACGGAGCAAAATACGCCGAATTCTATGACGAGTGGAAGGACAGGACCCCCCTACTCTATTACGGAACCAACGATGGAACCCTCAGGGCCGTAACCGTGGAAGATTCGGATATAGGAGGACAGAACTATTCAGCAGGAATGACCGTAAGGGCCTTCGTTCCCACCAACACCCTCCCCACCCTCACCAGGACCGCCATAAACAACGCCTGGGACTATTTCGTGGACGGATTTATAACCGCCAAGGACATAAGGATAAACGACACCACCAAGCCCTTCAGTGAAAGGCCCTTCATGACCCTGCTTACCTTCGGTCTTCGTCAGGGAGGAAAGCGTTACTACGCCATGGATGTAACGGATCCCGACAAAAACCTGTCCGAAGACGATGCCGGCAACGGTTTCGGAAGGGTCCTGTGGGAGTTTCCCGCCATTCCGGAATTTCAGAAAATCAACTGTTCTAAATACTGGAGCGATGTGGGCGGTCCTTCCCTGGGCCAGGGAGGCCCCCCGTACTTCCAGGAAATATGTCTGCCTTCCCCCTACGGGAGATACTGGAAGGGGATATACTGGGTTCAGTTCATGGGACAGACCTGGGCCAGGCCCAAGGTGGGACTCATAGGGCTTGACAACGATAAAATATACGCCGTGGTGGTAACCGGTGGATACCCCTCCGACTACGAACCCAGCCAGTGGAATTCCACCGACCAGGGCGCCGGGCTCTTCATCCTGGACGCCTCCTCCGGGGATGTAATAAAGGCCTTCGTGAGGTCCGTCCCCACGGCCAAAGTGAGAAAAGGAAACCAATTTGTCTACATACACCCGCCTCAAGAACTTTACGAAGAAGTGCCCGGTCTGGGTGCAGTGGTGGCAACCCCCACCCTGGTGGACCTCAATTCCGACGGAATGGTGGACACCATTTATGTGGGAGACCTGAAGGGCAACATATGGAAGGTGGACATAAGCAGCCCTGACAAGGATAACTGGCACATGGGCAAATTGGCGGAATTGGGCGAAGACCAGCCCATATTCCAGAGGGTGGTGGTGGCCAACGATTCCTGCGGAAGGCGGTGGGTCTTCGCCGGCTCCGGCCGCAGGGACGAACCCTTGAACACCGACGAAACCTGGCACATGGTGGGAATCGTAGATCCCACAGGCCTCCCCTCCTCTCCCATATCCATGGGGGACCTCCAGGACATCTCCTCGGTCCTCACCGAAGTGAGCGATGTATTTGACGAAAACAACTCTCCCCCCACCACCACGCTAAGTTCTCAGGCGGGATGGAAGATAGCCTTTCCGGAATTCGGGGAAAAACTCTTTGACGATCCCATAGCCTTCGGAGACCTCTACTTCTCCACCTACACCCCCTCCCTCACCGGTATCACCGACCCATGTTCCTCCGGAGGAACCATGAGAACCTACAGGATAACCATACCCGGTTGCGGAGGGGATGTGGCGGCCACCAGACAGGAAGGACGGATCGGGGGCGGTGGAGTTTCTTCGCTGGGAGGCTACGAAATCTACATCACAGGGTCCTCTCCGGGTTCCAAGGAAATAATAGGGCAGAAGCAGTTGTCCCTTCCCTCCACCTTTGGACCCATATACTGGAGGTTAAAGCATGAAGAGTAAGGGATATTCCTTCCTTGAAATGCTCCTGATTATTTTAATCATAGGGGTGATAACCTTGATCGCCATCAATTCCCTGGGAAAGTCCAGGGTTAACTGGACCCTCAGAGGGGAGGTGAACAGACTGGTGAGCCTCATATACCAGGCCAAAGCCCTGGCCAGCAAGAACGAACACATAGTAAGAATAAGGTTTGACGACCCCTCGGATGTTCGCAAATACTGGCTGGAAGAAAACGACCCCGCCACCAACACCTTCGTTCAGGTTCTCAAAAATCCCGTGGAGGTCCCGGCCCAGGCAAAAATTTACTTAACCCCTGCCTACAACGAAATCTACTTCTACCCTGAGGGGAAAATCATGGCTTCCAACGGTGCGAGCCTCCAGATGGCCCTGATTGAAATTTTCGTGAGTTTGGCTTCCAACACCGACCACTACATCAAAATTCGCCTCTATCCGCTGGGGGCCCTTGAAACCGAAAGGCACTTCGTGTATTAGGAGGAACTGGCATGAAAAGACAAAAAGGGTTCATAATGCTGGAGGGCCTGGTGGGAGTTGCCATCCTGGGCCTGGTGGTCCTTTTCGTGATTTCCACCTTTGGAATGAGGCTTAACTTTGACAAAAGGAACGACATAAGGGCCAAGGCCTTTTACCTGGCAGAGCAGGGGATTGAAAGGGTAAGGGCCCATCCGGAGGGTATAAACACGGGCGAATTTCAAACCGAGGACTTTGGAACCATAGAGGGCTATCCCAGGTTCAAAAGGGAATACCGTTTCTCCCAGGTTTCCCTCCCTGCCCCCGGCTCCGTGACCGTGTGGGAGGTCAGGGTGGGAGTCATGTGGAGAAAGGACGCCTCCTCCACCCCCTGGAGGGCTCTGGAACTCGTTTCCTATGTGGTTCAGAAACAATAGGAGGAAGAGATGAAGGAAAAAGGAATGACCCTTGTGGAACTTCTGGTGGCCATGACCATTTTCGTTCTGGCAGGGATAGCCTTCACGGCGGTGCTGGTCTTCCATCAGAAGAGTTTCGTGAGACAGAACAAAAGAATACTGCTTAAGTCCCAGATGAGAACTGGCCTTCTTGAACTCACCGACAAAATCCTCTCCGCCGGCTCCGGGGTGGCCGTAGCGTGTAACCAATCCTACATGGGCTCCGGAACAGTCCAGGGACTTACCCAGGGCACCTGCTCCTTCCGGGGCATCATCCCCCTAAACACCCCCGACGATGCCGGAGGGAACGAAAACGGACCGGACGGAATAATCCTGGCCTACGGGAACACATCCACCATAACCAGGTTCGCCCCCAGTCAATCCTCCTGGACCCCGTCCACCTTCTCCCTGTCCCTGGAAAAATTCTACGACACCTCCAAGGTCCCCCCAACGGCCTTCTGGTATCCCGGGGACATAGGCATGGTGATGAGTTCCGATGGTTTTTATGTTTTTCAGGTCCAGCAGGTGGACAACACCACCCAGACCCTTTACCTGAGAGACACCCCGGTATACTATTCAGGGCTGTTAAACTTTAACCACTCAGGCACCATCTCCATAGCCTACAAGGACCTCCTCCCGGAGGTGGTGAACTACTCCTCTACCAAATACGGAAATTCCATAACCTACTTCCGGAACACATCGGTGGTAATAAAACTGGATTTCTTCGGCATTTACTTCATAGACAAAATAGGGGATGACTACTACCTGGTGGCCAGTTTTGACACCCAGGGAGCCGCCGACCCGTGTCAGAACGGCTATGCCCCACAAAGATGCGTGCCCCTGGCAAAAAACATCGTGGACCTACAACTGGAATACTATTACATAGACAAACCGTCTAACCCCACGGAGAAAAAGGTCCTGTGCTCCTCTGGGGAGGACATACCCAGCGATTACGATTTTGAAGAAACGCCCAATTTTAGAGACCTCTACGGCGCCATAATCAACAAGCAGACCACCGCCATAAGGATAAGCATGGCCGGCGTAACCGAAGAATTTACGAAGAAATATCAGGAACACAATTACCTGGAAATCCCGGCCCTGGGAGACCGGGGAGTTATCCAGTTAAGCGGGGAGCCCTGGGTTAACATGAAACTGGAGATTTCCAAAATCATAATCTCCCCGAGAAACATGTTTACAGTTTACTGAGGAGGAAGTCATGAGAGAAAAAGGAAGCATCCTTATATTCAGCCTCATAGCGGTGGCCGTCCTCGCCATCATAGGAATGGCGGGTCTCTTGATGAGCCAGAGGGAAATCGCCTCGGTGGTCTATGCGGAAAGGTCCTCCTCCGCCGTGCACATAGCCGACGCCGGAGCCAATTACTTCTACTCTGCCATAGCCGCAGATCCCCTGGCTGCCATGGGGGATTTCTCCAACCTGGAGGGCTACAGCCAGGACATCAACTTCACCCCGGAATTCTCCCACGGGATGAAGGGGAGGTTTTCCCTGCCCCAGACCCTCCCGGACGGGACTGACCTTACCGGAAGAAACCCCAGGATAATGGCGGAATTTATCCCACCCTTTCCTCCGGGAGTGGCCATGGGGGAAGGCATATACTTCCTGGCCATACAGTTCTATGTCCAGGGGGACCTGCTTACCAATTCCGGCGAGATAATTTCCTCAAAAATCGTTGACACCGCCAGTCTGGGAATGTTCTACGGGGAGTACTGATAAAATGAAGAAACTGTTAATAGCCCTGAGCATATCCGCCCTCCTGTGGGGCCAGAAGATCAACCAGGTGGCCCTAAAGCCGGCCAAGATAACCGTGAAAACCGATGTGAAGGCGGAGGTGGACCCACCCATCCCGCCGGAGGGTTATTCTTATTCCTACACCTGGTTCGTCAACGGCACTCCCATAAACATAAACTCCGTTTTCCTGCCCAGTTCCTATTTTAAAAAGGGGGACTTCATCTGGGTGGGGGTTAAACTGGTGGACAACGAAACCGGAAAGGTGGTGGATTACGCCGAAAGCCTCAGGGTGAGGGTCTCCGACATCCCTCCAGACATCGTCTCCTCTCCACCGTCGGCCAAGGGCCTTAAACCCGGAGACACCTATGTTTACGAGATAGTGGTTGAAGACGAAGACGATCCCCCGGAAGATGTGAAAATTACCCTCAAAAAAGCACCACCGGGAGCGGTGCTGGAGGGGAATGTCCTGCGCTGGAAACTCCCTAAAAAAACCGGGAAGTTTACCTTCGTCATAGAAGCCAGCGACCCCTCCGGAGGAAAGTGCACCCTTTCCTTTGAAATTTCCATCGGGAAGAAAAAGGTTTACCCCTCCGAAGGCTCCACCGAGGAATAAAGAACCCTGGCAGCCTCCGCCGGGCGGGAGAAAATAATTTCGGAGGAGGGAAGGGCCTTCCTCAATTCATCTTCCTTGCCCTTGAGAAGAAGGGCTATCACATAGCCTCCGAATCCCGCCCCCGTAAGCCTGGCTCCGTAAACATAGGGAAGGGAGGATATCCTCTCCACCAATTCGTCTATTTCGGGGAGGGAAACCTCAAACTCCTGGGAAAGGCTCCAGTGGGCCAGGGACATGACCTTCTCCACCATGCAAAGGTCTCCGGCCTGGAGAAACTCAACCAGGGCAAGAACCCGCTGGTTCTCGGAAATCACATGGACCGCCCTTTTAAAGGCCGTCTCGTCTATGTAATCCCTGGCGGCAAAAAGCATCTCTTCGTCCGCATCGCTTAGAGTCTCCACCCACGGAAAGGCCCTCTTGAGACCTTCAAGGGCCCTGAAGCACTCCTCCCTCCTCCGGTTGTATGGGGAAGAAGTAAGTTCCCTCCTTATGCCGGTATCCACCAGGGCAAGGACCAGGTTTCGGGGAAAGGGCACGAACTGATACTCCAGGGTCCTGGTGTTTAACAGCAAAAGGTGATCTGCCCGGGAAAGGGCTGAGGCAAACTGGTCCATGAGGCCGCACCTCACCCCCACAAATTCGCTTTCTGCCCTGTGGGCTATCTCAACCAAATTTAGCCTTCTCTTCCCCAGGGAAAAAACTTCGTTCACCGCCAGAGCAAAGGAAACCTCCAGGGAAGCGGAAGAACTCAGTCCCCCTCCCAAGGGAAGGTCGGAAAAAACCATAACCTCAAGGCCCCGGGGAGGCGCCCCGGAATACAGAAGACCCCCCCGGAGGTAATCGCCGAAGTTCTCCCTTCGGGGATACTCCCCGGCCATCCATTCGTCCTCCTCCTGAAGGTTCTCCGAATAGATCCTTATCCTATCGTCATCCCGCCGGGCCATCAGGATGTAGGTTCCCCTTTCTATGGCGGCGGGCAAAACCAGGCCCCCGTTGTAATCCGTATGCTCCCCGATAATGTTGACCCTTCCCGGGGCAAAACTCACCACCTCGGGTTCCCTTCCGAACCTTGCGGCGAATTTCCTTTTCAACCTATCAATCATTTTCCTCCACCATCTTCACGAAGGAAACTTCCCATCCCTCCTCAATTTTTGCCCCCTTGAGAAAAGCGAAGGGACCCACCCGGCAGTTCTTCCCCACGAAGGTTCCCGAACCAAGATAAGTGAAGGGATAAATCACCGTATCCCTGCCCACATGAACATCAAACTCCACCACCACATTTCCAGGAGAGACGAAACTCACCCCGGAGTCCATGAGGGCTTCTATGTTTTTCCGGTTGAAATATTCGCTGGCCTCTGCCAGGTCTTGCCTGGTGTTTATGCCTTTGGTGAGGAGGGGGTTATCTATCCTCAAGGCGGAGGTTTTCAGGCCGCTTCTATAGGCGATATCCACTATGTCCGTCAGGTAATACTCCCCCTTTTTGGGGTTCTCCTTTATCTCGTGAAGCAAGGGCTGTATGGTTTCCCATCGGAAGACATAATAGGAGGAGTTAACCTCCTTTATTCCAAGTTCTTCTGGGGTGGCGTCTATTTCTTCAACCACCCTGACCACCATCCCCTCTTCGTCCCTGATAACCCTCCCGTAGGGGGGAGGCTGCTGAAAAACCGAGGAGATGAGGGTAAGGTCAGAGGAGGTCCGCCGGTGATGGTCCAGAAGTTGGGAAAGGACTTCCTGATTGACATAGGGAGAATCCCCCACCAGAACGAGGACATCCCCTTGAAATCCCTCCAGGAATTCCTCCGCCTGCCACAGGGCATGGGCCGTTCCCAGGGGTTTCTTCTGAAGGGCAAAAATCACCCCCTCGGGAAAAACTTTTTTCAGGGAAGCGATGTTGTGGGAACCGGCCACCAGGATCACCGGCTCGGCTCCCACGGCCCGGGCCGCCTCCACGGGGAAGCGAATAACCTCCTTCCCCAGAATCTTGTGAAGCAATTTGTTTCTGGAGGATTTCATGCGGGTCCCCTTCCCCCCCGCCAGTATTACCGCTGCCAGTTTTCTTTCCATGGGTTAAAGAATATCCAAACCCCCGTTTTTTTTCAACTACCTTAAAGCCTGCTCCAGGTCTGAGATTATGTCCTCAATGTCCTCAATTCCCACGGAGAACCTCACGGTACCCTCCTCTATCCCCATGGCCTTCCTCTCTTCAGGACTGAGGGAGTAATGGGAGGTGTTGAAGGGCATGGACACCAGGGATTCCACCCCTCCCAGGGAAGCCGCCTCCTTGATTATCTTGAGTTTCTTCATAAATTCAAGGCCCTTTTTATCCCCTCCCTTCACCTTGAAGGTCACCATCCCACCGCCACCACGGAAATGCTCCCTGGCGTAGGAGTACCAGGGATAGGAAGGGAGAAAGGGATAAATAACCTTCTCCACCCCGGGATGGGCCTCCAGAAACTCCGCCGCCTGGAGGGCATTGTCGTTGTGCCTTTCCATCCTCACATGGAGGGTTTTCAAACTTCTTTCCAGAAGGAAACAGGCTAAGGGATCCGCCACAGGCCCCAGGGCCACATAGGTCTCCCACACCCTTTGAACTTCATCCCCGTCTCCCACCACCACCCCTCCCAGCAGGTCCGAATGCCCTCCAAGATACTTGGTAGCGGAGTGAACCACCAGGTGGGCGCCATGTTGAAGGGGATTAAAGTTATAAGGGGAAAGGAAGGTGTTGTCCACCACTATTTTTATCCCTCTCTTTCTGGCAAAAACCTGAACCCCCTCCACCAGGAAGGGCCTCAGCAGAGGGTTGGAAAGGGTTTCAAAGAAAAAAAGTTTGGTTTCGGAGGTGGATGCGTCTATTATCCCATCGGGATCGTCGGGGGAAGCGAAACTCACCTTAATGGAGAACTTCTCCCGGAGTTTCCTGATAAGATTCAGGGAGCCACCGTAGAGGTGCCGGGAGGTAACCATGTGATCCCCGGGCTTCAAGTATGTGAAAAACACCGACGACAGGGCGGCCATTCCGGAGGCCACCACCAGGGCGTCCTCTCCCCCCTCTAGGGCCGCTATTTTTTCCTCCGTCGCCCGGCGGGTGGGGTTGTTGTGCCGGGTGTAAACCCAGACCTCCCTCTCCCTTCCCCCGGAAAAGGCCTGGTAAACCTCCTCCCCCAGGGCGTAATTGGAAGTTTGAAAAATGGGGGTGATAACGGGCTTCACCTTTTCCAGGGAGACCTCACCGAGATGAATGGCCTTGGTGGCGAATTTCATTTCTCCTCCTTTTCCCCCCTGTGGGAAGGCAGAAAGAATTTATCCTTTATGATTTCCCTCTCCTTTCCCACCAGCGACTCCCAGGCCGATTTGGCCGCCGCATACATGGCCTGCTTTTTGGAACTTCCCTCCCCCCGAAACTTCTTCCCCAGAACCTCCACCTCCACGGTAAACTTCCTCCTGTGGGGAGGGCCTTCCTCCCTTACCACCCGGTATTCTGGAAGGGAATGCCCCAATCCCTGGGCGTATTCCTGAAGGGCGGACTTGTAGTCAAAGGCAATCCCTCCCTCCTTCAGAACCTTCTCCAGTTCGGGGGCCAGGGCGTGAAAAACCACCTCCCTGGCCGTCTCCAGTCCCCCGTCTAAGAACACCGCCGCCACATAGGCTTCAAAAACATCGGAAAGGATGGAGTTCTTACCCCTTCCTCCCATTTTCTCCTCGCCCCGGGAAAGCCGGAGTTTTTCGTGGAGACCGAGACGGCGGGCGGCCCGGGCAAGGACATCCCTGGAGGAAAGGGCCGCCTTAAGTTTGGAGAGTTTCCCCTCGTCCATGGAGGGGAAGTTTTCGTAAACCCAGTGGGCCAGAAGAAAGTTCACGATGGAATCTCCGAGAAACTCAAGCCTTTCGTAGTTGAAATCCTTATCCTTGAGTTTTTCGTTGGAATAAGAGATGTGGGTAAGGGCCTTCTCCAGTATAGAATTGTCCTTAAACTTGTAGTTCATTTTGCCCTTCCTAAGAATATGGCGATATCGTCAGGCGGAATTTCCTTTCCTGAAAAGGCCTCCGCCTCCCTGAGAAGCCTGGAAATGATCTCCCTGAGGGAGAGGTGATGGTATTTTCTCAAAACCTTCCCTATCCTTTCAACGCCGAAAAACTCCTTTCCGTCCCTGGAGGGCAATTCGCTGAGACCATCGGTAAAGAGAAGTATGGAATCGCCAGGGGAAAGTCGGAATTTTACCGTTTCCAGCCTGCCCCACAGATCCTCCACGAGCCCTATTCCCATTCCCTCGGGAACCAGATACTCCAGTTTATCAATTCCACCTTCCCAGATGGGTCTATGGATTATCAGAGGGGTATGTCCCGCCCGGAGGAATTCCACCTCCCTTCCCCGGAACCTCAGCAGGGAAAGGGTTATGAAGTAATTGGGTCTGAGATAAGGATAAAGCAGGGAGTTGGCCCGCACCGCTGCGTCCTCCAGCCCGGCCCCGGAGGTAAGGAGGGCCAGGAGGGTTCCCTTGAGCATGGCGCCGTAGAGGGAGGAGTGCAGGCCCTTGCCGGAAACATCGGCCATGGCCACGAACCAATCCTTTCCTTTTATTATGTCGTAAAAATCCCCTCCCACGCCCCGGGCTGCCAGGGTAAGGGCAGCGTAGTCTATCCCCGGGATGGATACCTTCTGAGGGGGAAGGAGTTTCAACTGAATCTTCCGGGCTATTTTCAACTCGTGCTCCAGTTCCGAGGCGCTTTTTTCCTTCTCCACCAGGTTCCGCAATCTCTCCACCATGGCGTTGAAATCTGAGAAAAGGTCCCCCAGTTGGTCCTTCCTGGGGCTTTCTATCCTAACCGAAAGGTCCCCTCCCCTGACTGCCTGAACCGCGAAGGAAAGTTCCTCCACTGCCCTGGCCACATCCCGGGATATCCATATCCCCCCTACCACGGCGGCCAGGTTCACGAAGGAAAACAGCACCGCCAGCAGAAGAAAAGCCAGGAACATCCTGTTGCCTATGACCCCCTTCCCCTTTATGAGCCCGTTGACGAAGGAGGAAAGGGTGGCTTTCACCTGGAAAAAGGCTCCGTAGTATTCCCGATGGGTTTTCAGGGAATAGACATCCCCCACATATATCACCGGTATGGTTATTCCCTTCACCTCCTCATCCCGACCTTTCCCCTCGGTCTTCAATTTACCGTCTTCGTACCGATAGAGAACCGGGGGAAAACTCACCCAAAGCAAGTATTCCCTCCGAAAGAACTCCGGCATATCCCGGTCTATCCGAAATCCCCTCTGTTTTTCCCTGTAAACCACCAGATAAAACCCGTCCCTTCCCTCCACCATACCCTCAAAACCCTTCCTCAGGGGAAAATTAACCTCCTCCCCCATGCCGGAACGCAGTTCCGAGAGTTTCAGGTCAATCCATCCCAGCACCAGGGAATTGGTGAAGGAGGCCATCATTATGTAAGCAAACAGAGCCACCAGAAAAAAAACCAGGAGGGTGGGGATTATGCTGGCCAGGATGTGGGAGAAAAGGAGCCGGTTTTTAAGGGAGTACAGGGACTTTGAAACCAAACCCGGCAGGAAGAGAATCCCCAGGAGAATCAGATACGAAAGAGTAAACAGGATGGCGGGTAGGGTGCCTCGGACGAAAAAAAGAAATCCCAGGAGAAAAAAGCCGGTAACCAGGTAAAATTTTTTCATTTAACCGCCCTCTCCAGGATCTCCGCCAGGTGATAAACGGGAACCGGAGCGAAACTTCCAAGGAAAATTATACAACCGGGACAGGCGGTTACTAAGTTTTGGGCGCCGCTTTCCCTTATGTACCGCCTTTTTTCCTTTCTCAGGGAAAGGGAAATTTCAGGATGGGACATGGAGAAACTGCCGCCAAATCCGCAGCATAGGTCCGCCCTCTCCATCTCCCTGAAGTCCGATACTTCGGAAAGGAGGGCCCGGGGTTCCTTCCATACCCCCAACTCCTTCTTCAGGTGACACGGGTCGTGCCATGTGGTGGAAATGGAAAGTTTCTCCAGGGAGGGCTCCGCCTCAATTACCAGGGACGAAAGGTCCCTGACATTGGAGTAACCGTAAAACCTCCGCAGGGTGTTCATCCCAGTGGGGCACGGGGAGGTGATAAAATCCGGACTCAGGGCGTCTATGATTTTCCGATTGTGCTCCATCATTTTACGGAACTCCTCCGTCTCCCCCAGGGACAAAAAGGGGAAACCGCAGCATATCTGCCCCTTGGGAACCACCACCTCGTAGCCCAGCCTGGAAAGGACTTCCACCGTGGCTCTGGCGTGGTGAGGGAAAAATCTGTTGGTAAGGCAACCCACGAAGAGAAGAACCCTGCCCCGTCGGCCCCTTCCATATTTTTCCCTGGATGAGGAAAGAAAGGGCTTCAGGGCCGGGCGGAAGGGAAGTTTTTCCGGGAAAAAGAGACCCGCCAGGGAGGTAAAAAGGTGGGCAGGCAGGGGAAATTTTAAAAAGCCCCGGACCAGAGCCCTCTTCAAGGAGGCCCTTCCCCACCTTTTTCTGGCCTCCACCATGATGTCTATGGTCTTTATGCCGTTGGGGCATACGGCCTCACAACCTCCACACAGGGAACAATAAGAAACTACATCAACCCCTTCCCGGGGGGGGATCTCCCCCTGGTCCATGGCCCTCACCACGGCTATTTTTCCCCGGGGCGAATAGGTCTCGTCCCTCAGAGAAAGATACACGGGACAGGAAGAAAGGCAAGAGCCACAACCGACACAGACCTTTACCAGGTCAGAGAGCGTTGTGAACAACCTCTCCCTCAACTATGGTCATGACCACAGCCCCCTTGAGTTTCCAGCCGTGGAAGGGGGTGTTTCTGCTCCGGGAAGCGAACTCGTCCCGGTCCACCACCACCTCCCTCCTGGGATCCACCACGGTTATGTGGGCAGGATACCCCTTCTCTATTATTCCAAATCCCCTGAGGCCAAGGATCTTGGCGGGATTTACGGAGAGGAGTTCAGCAAACCTCCTGGGGGATATAATCCTCCTGCGAACCAGTCTGTCCCAGACCAGGGGGACCGCCGTCTCCAGGCCTATGACCCCGAAGGGGGCGGCGTTGAACTCCACCTCCTTATCGTCGTAGGAGTGGGGAGCGTGGTCGGTGGCTATGGCGTCCACGGTGCCGTCCTTTATTCCTTTAATCAACTCCTCCCGATCCCGGGGGGTTCTCAGGGGAGGGTTCATTTTGAAATTGGGGTCAAAACTCTCAAGAACTTCCTCATCCAGAAAGAGGTGATGGGGCGTAACCTCACATGTAACCCGGACGCCCCGGCTCCGGGCCTCCCGTATAATGTCCAGGGACCTTCCGGTGCTTACATGCTGTATGTGAACCCGGGCTCCGGTGAATTCCGCCAGGAGAACATCCCGGCTTACCCCTATGGCCTCCGAAACCCAGGGCCTTCCCCGGAGACCGAGTTTCGCCGTGAAGGGACTTTCGTTGGCAAGGCCATCCTGTGAAAGGTCCAGGTCCTCGGCGTGGGAAAGATAGGGCAGGTCCACCGCCAGGAGGTATTCCAGTCCCCTCCTGAGAACCAGGGGGTTCCTCACGGGAAGGCCGTCGTCGGAAAAGGCCACGGCCCCTTCCCGGGCCATAAGGTATATTTCCGCCAGTTCCTCCCCTTTTCTGCCCCGGGTAAGAGCCCCCACGGGAAAGACGAAAACGCTGGCGGAGCGGGATCTTTCCGCTACGAACCTAACCCGCAGTGGATCGTCTATGGGCGGGTCCGTGTTGGGCATCATGGCCACGGCCACGAAACCTCCCCTGGCCGCCGCCCGGGCTCCGGAGTCTATGTCCTCCGCATCCTCCCTTCCCGGCTCCCTGAAGTGGACATGCAAGTCAATGAGACCGGGAAAGACAACCTTCTTTTCCAGGTCGTAAACCTGGCAATCTTCGCAGCGGACCTCCCCCACCTCCTTCACCTCGCCGTCCTCTATCAAAATATCCATAACCCTGTCTATTTTATTGGCGGGGGATACCACCCTGCCGCCCTTGAGAAGTATCTTCATGCTTCACCTCCCAGAAGAAGGGAAAGCACCGCCATCCTCACCGCCACCCCCTTCTCTACCTGGTCCAGAATCACCGAGCGGGAAGAATCCGCCACTTCGTGGGAAAGTTCTATTCCCCGGTTTATGGGACCCGGATGCATGACTATGGCGTCGGGTTTTATCAAGTTCAGCCTTTCCACCGTCAACTGATATTTTTCGCGGTATTCCCGGAGGCTGGGCAGGAAGCCCCCCTTCATCCTTTCCATCTGAAGCCTCAGCATTATCACCACATCCGCCCCCTCCAGGGCCCTGTCAAAATCGTATTCCACTTCTCCGGGCCAGGCCTTCAGGTAAGGTGGTATAAGGGTGGGCGGACCGGAAAGCACCACCGAGGAACCCATCTTGTGGAAAAGGAACAGGTCGGACCTGGCTACCCGGCTGTGAAGAATGTCCCCCACGATGACCACCTGGAGGTCTTCCAGTTTTCCCTTGTGCTCCAGGACGGTGAGGGCATCCAGAAGGGCCTGGGTGGGATGCTCGTGGGCTCCGTCTCCGGCGTTTATCACGGCACTCTCGCAGAATGTGGTTAGAAATCGGGCCGCCCCGGGGGAAGGATGCCTTATGACTATGAGGTCCGTTTTCATGGCCTCCAGGTTGAGGACCGTGTCCTTGAGGGTTTCCCCCTTCCTCACCGAAGAAACCGATGCGGAAAAATTCATAACATCCGCCGAAAGCCTTTTGGCCGCAATTTCAAAGGAGGAGCGGGTCCTGGTGCTGGGTTCAAAGAAGAGGTTGACCACGGTTTTTCCCCGAAGAACCGGCACCTTTTTTATGGGTCTGCGGGAAATCTCCAGGAAACTCCTCCCGGTGCTGAGGATTTTTTCTATATCCTCCCTGGGGGTCTCTTCAATGGAGAGAAGGTGGCGCATTTATTCCTCCGGCTCGGTTATTACCACCTCGTCCACGCCGTCGTATTCCTTAAAGCGGACCCTGACCCTTTCCCGGCGGGATGTGGGAAGAACCTTCCCCACATAATTGGCCTGGATGGGAAGTTCCCGGTGCCCCCTGTCCACCAGAACCGCCAACTGAATGGTCCTGGGTCTTCCCAGGTCTATTATGGAGTCCATGGCGGCCCTGACGGTCCTTCCAGTGAAGAGAACATCGTCCACCAGAATGATGTCTTTGCCGTCCACGGGGAAGGGGATTTCCGTCCCCTTGACCTCCGGGGTTATCCCCTTTTTGGGGATGTCGTCCCGGTAGAGGGTGATGTCCAGGATTCCCAGGGGAACCTCCACGCCCTCCAGGCGCTTTATGGCCTCCTGAAGCCTCTGGGCCAGGAAAACCCCCCGGGTCCTTATGCCTATCAGCGCCAGGTTCTCCACATCCCGGTTCCTCTCCAGAATCTCCGTGGCCAGTCGGTTTATCACCCTCCTCATGGCCCTCTGGTCCATTATCCTTGCCTTGAGTTTCTCCTTCATGCTTCCTCCTAAAACCTAATTATATCAGGGAAAACCTCAGCCCAGAAGTTTTGAGAAGGTATCCCTATCCTCCTCCACCGCCTTCATGAAGACTTCCCACTTCTGCTGAAATTCCCGGTAGGTCTCAAGGACCGGTTTGCCCCGGAAGGGATTTTCCCAGGCCAGTTTTATGTTGGCCAGGGCTTCTCCGGCATCCTCCCTTTCCTCCCGGGTGAGGTACTGAAGGGCCAGAAGTTGACTGGCCCCCAGGACCTTTTCCGGAAGGTTCTCCCGGAGAAAAGCCCCCGGGTATGGATCGTAATCCTGCGGGTTAAGACGACCGCTTTGAAGAATTTTTTCCCTTTCGTAGAGGAACCTGATTATGTCCTCCCTCATCCTCATCCAGAGGGGGTGGGGTTTAGGGGGAGGGAGATGCCTTATGGCGAGTTCCCGGTCCAGGTAGAAGTTCACCCCGTAAATTTCGGCGTTTATGAGGTAATCTATGTCCTCCCCCCGGGTAATGGCGGGGTCAAAGGGGATTTTCACCAAGAGTTCCCGGTGAATTACGGCGTTTCCGCCGAAGACTAAGGGAGTTCTCTTCAAGCGGGGCCCCCGGGCAATGTATAGATCAAAGGCCTCGTTCATCCTCTGGAGGTTGTCCCAGAAGGCCATCCAGGGCTCAAAATCCTTCTTCAACCGATATCCACCGTAGGGTTGTATGTAATATCCGGCCTTGGCCAGAACCCTTTTCCCTTCCCACTCTTCACCCAGGAATTCCAGGGCCCTGTCCACAAAATCCGGATCCTCAAATACCTCATCGTCGTCAATGAGAATCACCGCCTCCGCCCCCAGGATGTGGGGAAGGAGGAGGCAGAGGTTTCTAATGTTGGAATACCCCCTCAGTGAAAGCAGAGGTGGGGCCCAGGTCCCAACCCTCTCCTCAGCAATCCGCCTCAACCTGGCCAGGTCTGAATGGGAAAACACAAGGGTTTGAACCGGGGAGGCGGAGGCCTTCACTATTCCTCTCACCTTTTCCTCCACATCTCCTTCTATGTCCCCGGCGGTGGCCGCCGCCACTATAACGAGGACGAAATCCCTTCTTTTCAAGATGTTGAGGCTCTCCAGGGCCCGGCCCAGGGTTCCCTCCTGGTCCAGGGGGGTTGGGTGGTCGTAAACCGCATCGCCGGGCTTCCATCCTTCCTGGGATGGTCTGGCCCAATATGTGGGAATTACCATGACTGTCTTCATGCCTTCCTCCTTGATTAAATCGTATCAGGTAAAACTCCGCCCTTCAAGGGATGGGGAAGGGGCCGGAAATCAACCCCTCAAAACGAGGGCTTCAGCAGGGAAACCTCCCCGGTTTCCACCTCCAGTATGAAGGCGGTGGGGTTGCCCGTGAGATAACCGCAGGCTTCGCCGGGATTCAGAATCCAGGTGTTTTCCACCCTTTTCCGCTCCAGGCGGTGGGTGTGGCCGTAAATCACATAATCGTAAAGCCCACTGGATGCGGCGGCCTCCAGGGCGTAGGGTTCGTGCATCAGGAAGAACCTCTTTCCCCCTATCTCCAGGTCTATGGGCCCGGGCCTGATGTCTCCGAACTCCCTTATCACATCCCTGAGAAAAAGTTTCTCGCCGCAGTTGTTTCCGTAAACGGCCGTGAATTTGAAAGGAGAAAAGGCTCTGGCCGCAAAGGGGGAGACGATATCTCCGGCGTGGAGAACCACCTCCACTCCGTGTTTTCTGAATTCCTCCACGAAAAATTTTATGTATTCCATCCTGTCGTGAGTGTCGGAAATCACTCCTATTTTCATGCCTTGGCCTCCCTCCAGTTCTTCCCGGAAGCCACATCCACCACCAGGGGAACCTTCAATTCCACAACCTTTTCCATTATTTCCTTTACCTTCTCTTTAACCGTGTCAAGTTCGTCCTCCGGCACCTCAAATACCAGTTCGTCGTGGACCTGCATTATCATTTTTGCCCTGAACCCGCCTTTCCTCAAAAATTCATACACCTCAATCATGGCCTTTTTCATTATGTCGGCGGCGGTTCCCTGGATGGGAGTATTCATGGCTATCCTCTCCCCGGCGGCCTGAATGTTTTTGTTGGGGGAACGGAGTTCAGGGATTCTTCTCTTTCTGCCAAAAAGGGTTTTTACATATCCCTTCTCCCTGGCCTCGGCCACCGTCCTATCTATGTAATTTTTGACCCCGGGATATTTTTCAAAGTATTTTCTTATAAACTCCGCCGCCTGATGGACATCAACCCCCAATTCCTTGGAAAGGGAATAGGGAGAAGTCCCGTATATTATGCTGAAGTTTATTATTTTGGCCCTTCTTCTTTTTTCATCGGGGGGAAGGTCCATGCCGGCGAAAACCTCCTCCGCCGTGGCCCTGTGTATGTCCTCCCCATCCCTGAAGGCCTTTATGAGTTTCTCATCCCCGCTCATGTGGGCCACCACCCTAAGTTCTATCTGGGAGTAATCCGCTGAAAGAAGGAACCTTCCCTCTTCCGCCACGAAGGCCTCCCGAACCTTCTTTCCCAATTCCCCCCGGATGGGGATGTTCTGAAGGTTCGGGTCCGAGGAGGAGAGCCGTCCTGTGGCGGTGCCGGTCTGGTGATATATGGTGTGGATTCTTCCGGTCTGAGGGTGGACGAAACTGGCCAGGGGCTCTATGTAGGTGGACTTTATCTTGGCCAGTTGTCTGTACTTCAGGACAAGGCCCGGTACTTCGTGGAGGCTGGAGAGTTCCTTCAGGACTTCCATGTCCGTGGAATACCCCTTGGTCTTCTTGGTTTTCTTTACGAGGGGTAGACGCAGTTTCTCAAAGAGAACTTCCCCCAGTTGTTTTGGGGAATTGATGTTGAACCTCACCCCGGCCTTCTCGTAAATCTCCTCGCTGAGGGCCGAAAGTTCCCGTTCAAGTTCCCGGGAAAGGGCCCGGAGTTTCTCCAGGTCCAGTTTAACTCCGTTGAACTCCATGCGGGCAAGAACTTCCACCAGGGGAAGTTCTATCTCCCAATATACCTTCTCCAGTTCCTCCTCTTTAAGTTTTGGATAAAGAACATCGCAGAGCCTCAGGGCTATTTCTGCGCTTTCACCCCCCCGGGCCGCCTTACCCCAGTGAACCCCCAGAACCTCCAGGGCCACCGATTCCAGGGTATGGGCTCTCTTTTCGGGCCACAACAAATAGGAAAGTAGCATGGAATCCATGTAAAGCCCCCTCAGGGCTACTTCCCTTCTGAGCAAAACCACCTCGTGGTATTTCAGGTTGTGGCCGTATTTGGGAAGCCCCTCGTCGGAAAGGAAGGAGGAAATTTCTGACAGAACTTCCTTCTCGTTTCCCCTCACCGGGATGTAAAAACCCCTTCCCGGAGCAGGGCTGAAGGAGATACCCCGGAGTTCTGCCCACATGGGCCTGTGGTCGCTTCCATCCACCCCCAGGGAAAGCCTGTCCCTAACCTCCTGAAGGGCCTTCTTCACCTCCCGGGGAGAGGCGAGGGTGGAGAAGGTGCCGGTTTCCTCCGCGGTGTTTATGTATTCCTTCAGGAGGGAGTTGAACTCCAGTTCCCTCAGGAGGGGGAGGAGTTTGTCCAGGTCAGGTTCCCTCAGGCGGAATTCCTCTATGTTGAGGTCTATGGGAAGGTTTTTGTCTATTTTCACCAGTTGGTAACTGAGTTTAAGGTCCTCCATGTGGGAGAGGATGGCCCTCCGCTGACGGGGAGGGACCTTGTCAAGGTTCTGAAGAAGGGCTTCCAGGGAACCGAATTTTTTTATCAGGGCCTTGGCGGTTTTTTCCCCTATTCCCTTCACGCCGGGGATGTTGTCCACCGGGTCCCCCATGAGGGCCAGAACATCGGCCACCTGCTCTGGTTTGACCCCGAAATACTTTTCACACTCCTCCTTGTCAATGTATTTTCCCTTTCCTGGATGGTAAATTTTTATCCCGTCCTCCAGAACCTGAAGCAGGTCCTTGTCCGAACTCACTATTACCACCTCGTAGCCCTGCTCCTTGAGTTTTTTCGCCAGGGAGGCCATCAGGTCGTCGGCCTCGTATTTCGGCTCCTCAATGTAGGGAATGTTCAGGGCTTCCAGGAGTTTCTTCACATATGGAATCTGAACCTGGAGTTCCTCGGGCATGGGTTTCCTCTGGGCCTTGTATTCTTCAAACAACTCGTGCCTTACGGTCTTCCCCTTAACATCAAAGGCCACCACCAGGTAATCGGGCTTCTCCTCCCTTATGAGTTTCCTCAAAACATTGTGAAAGCCGTAAACGGCGTTGGTGGGAAGACCTGCAGAGTTGGTGAGCCTGGGAAGGGCGTAAAAACTACGATAAAGGACGGAACTTCCGTCCACTATGAAAACCCTTCCCTTCATCAGTCTATCTTAACCCACTTCTCGTCAAAGCCCAGGTCCTTGATTTCGGTCTCCAGAATGAGGATGAAGGGCCTTTCCACCCTGGGGAAGGGAAAGGATATCTCCGCCTCCCCCCGGCTGTCCAGGTGACCCCGGGTGAGGAAAAGTTTTTTTCCGTCGGGAAACTTGAGAAAGACATCCACGGCGTTTCCGGCAAGGTCCAAGGACTCCTGGGTTTGGACCTTAACCCTCAGGTTAACCTCCCGCTCCCCCACATCCACGCCCTCAAGGACCAAAAAGACCTTTTTTATCCTCTTCAAGGCCTCCAGGAATTGCCTGCCCAGGTCTTCCTCTTCGGGCTTTTTCTCCACCGGAGCCCTGGGGGCCTCCGTCCTTTCACCCAGTTCCCTCTGGATTATCTCGTCAAACTCCCCCCTCTTCAGGTCGGCTATCATCTTCTGGTGCTGGTGAATCATCATGAGCCTCACCTTTTCGGTGGGATCTCCCTCCTGAAGTAGGCCGTCGTAGGGGGTTTTTCGGCTTGAAACTATCATGCCCCGAAAGAAAAGCAGGGTTTCTATCACGGGGTTCTTGGGGCCCTTATCCTCCGTTTGTATGTGGAATTTGTGACCCTTGTATATGACATCGTTATTAAATCCCGGGATCATAAGATTATTTTAATACGGGGAAAGGGCTCCTTCAACTTTTTCTTAAATTTAGTTAAGGTATAATAACCTGATGAACACCATCTCTGCCGCCGTCCTCAAGGAACTCCTCCTGGGAGCCAGCAAGTGGGTGATAGACCATCGGGAGGAACTCAACAGAATTAACCGCTTCCCCGTGGCGGACGCCGACACGGGAACCAACCTTTCCGCCACCCTTTACGCCGTTTACGCCCTGCTGAAGGAGAGAGATTTTTCCTCGGTGGCCCACCTGCTGAAGGAGGTGGCCAGGGAGGCCTTTTACAACGCCCGGGGAAATTCCGGAATCATCCTCAGCCAATACCTTTCAGCCCTTTCCCGCTACATAAAAAAAGAGTATGTGGAGATAAGGGAACTTGCCCTTTCACTCAAAAGGGCTTATCAGGATGTGCTTCAATCCCTGGAAAACCCGGTGGAGGGAACGATAATTACGGTGATGAGGGAGGTGGGGGAGGAGGCTGAAAGGGCCTGGAACTCAGGTCTCAAGGACTTCCTGGGGAAGGTTCTGGCCAGGGCCCACTCCTCCCTGGAAAGGACCCGGGAAATGCTCCCCGTGCTTAAAAGGGAAGGGGTGGTGGATTCGGGGGCCAAGGGGTTCGTCCTCTTCCTGGAGGGGATGAAACTGGCCCTGGAAAGGAGGCTTGACCTGAACAAAATTGACTTCAGGCTGGAGACGGTTACCCGCCATAAGGAGGACGGGATATTCTGCACGGTGGCCCTGATCCGCACCGGGACAACCCAGGAGGAAATATCCGCCGGAGTTTCCCACCTGGGCAATTCCCTGGCCGTTTCCAGGTTCCAGGACATGGTCAAGGTTCACATACACACGGCGGATGTGGAAACCTTCAGAAACACCCTGGAGAAAATCGGAGAGATAATATCACTGACCTACGAACCCATAAGGGAGGAAGAAAGAAATCCCCGGAGGAAGGTGGGGGTGGTGGTGGACTCGGCCCTGGACATTCCTCCGGAAATGGCCCGAGAATTGGGTATAGAGGTCGTGCCCGTAGGGGTGGTGGTGGAGGGAAAAACCCTCCGGGACGAGGAAGAAATATCCCGGGAGATGGTCCTATCAAAACTTCTCAAAAGGGAGGAGGTAAGTTCGTCCCTTCCCCTTCCGGTGGACTTCCTCCGGGCTTTTTCAAAACTCTCTGGAAACCACGAAACCATCCTGGCCTTCCATATCTCCAGGACCGTGAGCGGAACCCTCTCCCTGGCGAAAAATCTCGCCGGCAGGTTCCCGGCATCCAGAATCACCGTGGTGGACACCCACGGTTTTAGCCTGGGAGGCGGTTTGAAGGTGCTGTACGCCGTGGAACTCCTGGACCGGGGACTTTCCCCCCAGGAGGTGGTAAAGAGGGTTTCCCGGCTGGAAACCCTGTCCTTCGTCTTCGCCGAGGACCTCTCCTACGGAGTGAAGGGAGGTCGCGTCAAACCCTGGAAGGCGAAACTCCAGAAATATCTGGGCCTGGGGATAATAATGGGTTTTTCCAGCCAGAAGGGCGGACTTTACTTTAAAGGGGCAGCCCCGGGCAGCAATCTTTCGGTGAAACTCCTCAAGGGGATGCTGGGGAGGAACCTCCGGGAGGGAACCTACGATGTGGGAATAGCCTACACCCGCTACGACTCCAGGGTTAAGGAGGTGGAGGAGTTTTTGAGAAGGAAGGTGCGCATAAGGAGGTTCGTCAAGGGAATGACCTCCCCGGCCATAATGGTCCACGCAGGTCCCTCTGCCTTCGGAGTCTTCGCCCTGAAACTCCCTCCGGAATCGGTTGACAAGGCTGGAATTTAAGGTTAGAATTTTCTCCACAAAATAAATTAGGAGGAAAATATGGGCGTTTCCGTAGGCTCTGGTTCCATTAAATCGGATCCCAATGTGGTTCCCTTTTGTGATGTTCTTCTGGTCCTTCTAATCATATTCATGGTTCTTACCCCCACGGCCCAGCAGGGAATGGATGTGAAACTTCCCGAAGTTCAGACCTCCGCAGAACAAAGTCAGCCCCAGGGACCAACCCTTCCCATGCTGGTGGTAAAGTCCAAGGGCAACACCCTGGAAATCACCCTCAACAATCAGCCCGTTCCATACAGCGACCTGGTAAACACCCTGAGAATGCAACTGGCCACCAGGATAGACAGGAGGCTCTTTCTGAGGGTCGGCCCCAAGGTCAAATACGGCACCGTGGTGGACATAATAGACAAATGCAAAACCGCCGGGGCGGATGCCGTGGCACTGGTTCCCATTCCCGCAGAGGATAACCAGTGAAGAAACTGGCCCTCACCCTCTTTCTCTTTACCCTCCTGATGGGAGGGACCTATTCTCCCAAAAAGGACGCCGTAGAGAGAATTGCTTCGGTAAAGGAAAAGGTAAAAATACTGGTGGTATTCGGCTACTGGTGTCCCGATTCCCAAAGGAATGTTCCCCGTTTCTTCACCGTCATGTGGGCGGCCAAAAATCCCAACATATCCTACGAACTGGTTCCGGTGGCCCGGGGGAAAAATCCCCTGAGGGAAAAACTTAACATAGAAAGAATACCCACCTTTATAATTTACCGGGGAGAAAGGGAGATAGGGAGGCTCGTGGAAAATCCCCGAAAAACCCTGGAAGAAGACCTGGCAGAAATTCTCACAGGCTCCGGGTCCTGAATCCCCTGCCCACCACCTCGTAGACATCTGTGACTATCATAAAGGCTTCCGGATCTATTTTTTTGACCTCCTGCCTCAGGATTGGAAATTCCTTTCTGGAAATCACGGTCATAATTACCCGGCGGGTCTTTCCCAGGTAAAATGTCTCGCCGTGTAAAAAGGTCCCGGAGCGGTTCATCTCCTTGAGTATGAACTCCTTAACTTCCTCCTCCTTTTCCGTTATTATCAGGGCCAGTTTGGCATAACTCCAGCCCTCCAGGACGAAATCAATGGTCTTGGAGGAGAGAAAGAGGGTTAAGTACCCGAAGAGGGGGGCCTCCAGGGACCTGAAGGTGATGCCGCTGGCGGAAATAATGAAGAAGTCCACCAGGAATATCCCCACCCCTACGCTTATCCCCGTCCACCGGTTGAGAACCTGCCCTATGACATCGGTGCCTCCGGTGGAGGCCCTGCCCTTGAAGACGAGACCCAGGCCAACCCCCAGAAGTAGTCCCCCGTAAATGGAAGCCAGGAGGGGATTGGATGTGGCCGAGGGAAGACGGAGAACTTCGTGGGCAAAGTCAATGGCGAAGTTGAGGATAAGCATACCCAGGATGGTCCTGGCCCCGTATCCCTTTCCCAGAACCTTCACCCCGAGATAGAGAACCGGAATGTTGAGAACTATGGAGGTAAGCCCCACGGGAAACGAGAAAAAATAATTCAGAATTATGGCAATTCCGGAAACTCCGCCGGGGACTATGTGATGTGGGATAAGAAACAGACCGTAGGCCAGGGCCAGAACCACCGACCCGGTTATTATAAACAGAAAATTCCTGGCCTCTCCCTTCATGGTGGATTTCATGGAAAATAAAAAAAGTGCCGGGAGACGGAATCGAACCGCCGACACGGGGATTTTCAGTCCCCTGCTCTACCGACTGAGCTATCCCGGCCTGAAGAATATTTTGCAAAATTTCCCCACCTTTGTCAAGCGTGAAATTCCTTGACCTTTGCCCAGTCCGAAGAATATATTAAGATGGGATGTCCTGAAAATGAGCCACACGAAAAAAAGGCCAGCGTCCAGGGCATTTTTATCTGGCACGGTTTTTGCAGAACAAGGCCAGTGAATTTAATAAATTTTAGAAAGGAGGTATGAGATGAAGAGAATCATCTCACTTTTAATCGTGGCTGCTTCCCTTTCCTTACTGGCGGCCCAGACCCTGGAAACCGGAAACAAAAGAAAATTCGTCCCCGGGGATAAGGTGATCTTCGCCGAAGATTTCTCATCCTGTCCCGTGGGAGAACTTCCATCTTCCTTTGACAAATTAGAGGGCATGGGGGAATGCGTAAAGTATGGGGACAGCATGTATTTCACCTCTGTTAAAAATCGGGTGTTTGCCTACAAAATGGTGAATCTGGGTAGCGACGAGTTTTCCGTGGAGTTTGACCTTCTATTCCTGAAGCCGGAATGCCGCGAGTTTGGGGTGACCTTCTTTGGAGGAAAAAGGTTGGGGGAAAAACAACTTCCCTATTATGTGAGTTTCGGACCCGGATGTTCGGGGGAGGCGGTTTATGCCAGCCTTGAGGGGGTCGGAAGGATTTACAAGTCAAACTACAAAAGCCTCAAAAGGAAAATTCATGTGGCCATACAAGTGAGAAGGAAACAGTTCCGGGTGTTTCTGGACGGGAAAAGACTCGCCATGGTGCCCTTTAACGGAAATGTGACTTCCATCCGTTTCTCATCCTTCGGAGAATACAGCGAACTGATAACCAACATAAGGATTGCCAAGTACACCCGGACAGAGGAAAAGCCCTCCCCGGAAAAACTGGGAATCAAGGTGAAGAAAACGGCCCAGGGAACCACCCTCACCATCCCGGAGAAGGTCCTCTTTGACTTCAACCAGTTCTTCCTCAAACCCGAGGCGAAGAAGGCCCTCCATGTGGTGGCGCAGATTCTTAAGGAGCAACCGGACAAGAAGATCCTCATCGTGGGCTACACGGACAACATAGGCTCCGACGCCTACAACCTTCGCCTTTCCCTCCAGCGGGCCCAGAGCGTGGCCGACTACCTCATTTATGTGGAGGGAATAGATAAAAACCGGATAAAGATAGAAGGAAAGGGGAAGGCCAATCCTATAGCGGACAACTCCACCGAGGAAGGAAGGGCCCAAAACCGCCGGGTGGAGATAAAAATCTATTGACGATCTTTGGGGGACCCTGCAGGGTCCCCTTCCCCTCTTCCCTTAGGCATTAACCGATTCTTGTATATTAAAGGGGTTTGTGATATAATAAAGAAGAAATGAGGGGTCAGGTCGGGTTTCTTTACCTAAATTTAAGATTAGAGAGAGAGAGTAAATAACTTATCACCCTCACCTTTACTTCCGCAACTATATTTCCCCATAAAGTTCTGCCTATACTTTTACAAATCTCAATACAAAAGGAGGAGGTGAACTGTGAAGGAAAGCATAGTCAAAGAAATTAAGGAGGTTTCCCAAAGGGTTTATTCGTCTCTGGGGGCTGGCCACGAGGAGGCAATCTATAGGGATGCCATGAGCGTAGAACTTCAGGAAAGGGGTTACACCGTGAAGACGGAAATGCCCGTGGAGGTAAAATACCAGACCTCCACCGGAAGGAACATCACCGTGGGTATGGCCAAGGTAGACCTCTATTTAGAAAAAGGGAATGCTAAGTTCATATTAGAGTTAAAGGCTGTGGCTCCCTTCGGAGAAAAGGCCAATAACAGGAAGGAATATGCCCAGTTGAAGAAATACCTTTCCTCCTTGGGCGTTGATGGCCTATTAATTAACTTTCCCTTCCCGCCCAAGGAGAGCAAAGAACCTGAGATAATAGGGATGGATTGAAGTATGTCGGTAAAAGTACTCTTAGAAAATCCCTCTACAGGCACAACTAAGGAAGTTCCTCACGGATTCTCGTGGGAAACTCTATTTTTTGGTCCATTAGTTCCCCTATTCAGGGGCGATTGGAAATGGTTTTTCTACATGGTTATTATAGATGGCATAAGTTTAATATTATCAAAAGGAATTCTGCCTGATTATCTTCCATTAACACAAAAAAACCCCTCTCTTTCTTTTATCGGAATAGGAATACCGTGGATTTTCTTTGCTTTTGTGTACAATAAATTTTATATAAAAAGATTGATTTCCCGAGGATTCAAAATCAAGGGTTACAAGAGCGAGCTTTTACCCTCTAAAAAAGAATATACTCTTACGATAGACGAAGAGAAACAAATACGTGAAGCCCTAAATAAGGAAACAAAAGTTCCCTTCTTAGGAGATTTAATAGACATAAACTGGACAAAATATACAAAAGTAACATTTTTGGATCTTAAAAAAATTATTGTTATAAGAGAAACAGAAACAAAGGAAAGCCCAGGACAAAATTTACCTGAAATTGAGTTGCCCTCCGACCCTTACGAACATGAATTTAATATGCCAGAAGATCCACTAAATATTAAAAAAGAGCCTAAGGTTGGCATCATTTTCGTAAGGACTTACGAGTGTGAACCTTATATTACTTGCAATAAATGTAATGGCACAGGCACATGTCCTACATGCCATGGCACAGGATGGATAACATGTTCACGATGTCATGGTAGTGGACATTACTATGATGAATTTGAGAAAAAAATAAAAAAATGTCCTGTATGCAATGGCACAGGAAGAGAGAGGTGCCATGATTGTGGGGGGACAGGAAAATGTAGTAAATGTAATGGAACAGGAAAACTTATCTGCAAAAGATGCATGGGAACTGGTTATTATCAGAAAATAAAAACTTTTAAAACCACATATAAAATCACAGAAAAAAGTTACAACTTTGGTCTAGAAGGGTTACCTATCAGAATGCAAAGTTGGATAAAGAGTAAAAAGGGAAAAGGCAAAATTGTTTTCAAAGGGAAACTTATTGAATTCTCAAACAGAGATAAAATATCTTATAAAAGCGACTTTTTAGAGAAAGATTCTTCCAAGATTGATGAAGAAGTTTTCTCGAAAGTGAAAGATGAATTGCTCTCTTTTTTAAAGCCTAAGAGAGGAAAACCTGGAAGGTTAGAGCTAACTATAGAGGAATTTGATATTCTTCATTTGAATTATACCTATAATCAAAAAATCTTTGATATATACTATAACAAACAGGCAAACTCCTTTTTTGCCTTCCGACTCCCTAAGCCAATCCAAAAAGAATTAGGACAAAAGTTCGGGCTATTGGGTCTTAAACGCAAGAATCTGGAAAAGGCTTACTTGGCTACTGCGATATATATGGCTTGGGCTGACGGAAAAATCCAGGAAGAGGAAGAAAGGATCTTAAAGCAATTTCTTTATCGAACTACTAAATTGAAAAAGGAGAGGAAGAAATTTCAAAGATATATCCAGAACGGGATAAGCTTTGAAGAGTTAAAAAATTATCTGCGCCCCATTAAAAAAGACAGAACTCCTTTAATACTAGCGTGGCAAATCGCCCTCGCTGATAAAAAAATTGAACCTTCCGAATATGAACATTTCCAGAAATTACTAACATTTTATAAAGTAAATGTGGATGAATTAGAGGCAATCAAAAACATGGCAAAATTATACGAAAGAATAAGAATATCAGAAATAGTAAACGCATATCTAGGTAAGAGTTTAAAGGAAGAATCTAAAGATAAAGGAGGTGAAGAATGACAGTATTGAAAATTCTGATAGCCATCGCAGTAATAATTTTGGCCTACATAATAATAACCGAAATCAACAAGTTCTCGGTCAGAAAATATGGATTTGCTCCTTTTAGAATCTCCGTGGTGCTCTTATTCGCCTTATCACAGATTTTAGTGTTCATAGCGGCAGTAGCCACAAAAAAACCTGATTTGAACACTTATCTACTGCTGGGATTGGCCGCCCTTATAGTGGTGGGCCTTACCATCTACCTTATAATAAAAACTAATCTCATCATCGGAATATTCGCAAGCATACTACAATTCGCTATAGCCTTAGCTTTGTTGCTCATAATAATACTTATTTTTATGCTTTCTGGAACAGGAAAAGAGGCAAAAAACGAAAGTTAAAGCCGTGGGTTTAATTCAGAACTCGCGGAGGATTTGGAGGATGCGGGAGGCCTGGTCCCTACCCTCTCCCTTTGCTTTTCGGGCTAAGAGGATGTCCACCGCTTCGGGATGGTAGAGGACCTCCCGGAAGAAGGGGAAGTTCTCCTGCTGAAGTTCCACGCTTTCGGCTAAGCGCTTAGCCTCCTCGTTCCTTTCCGCAACGGGCATTTCCAAAAATTCCTCCGTGGTTATCTCGGCCTCAAGGCTCCTCTGAGGCTCCTCCTTCCCCTCGCCTGGCCTCCGTCCCTTTTCCTTGAGAAACGCCTCCACCTTTTCAGGGCTCTTGAGAAGGGGAAGGACGATTTCCAAACTGGGAAGTTTTATCCCGTCGGGAATGTACGGGTTCTCCATAAATTCTTCAACGATCCTATCCTGCTCCTGGGGATGAGTTTTAAGGTCCACCATTAGTTTCCAGAACGGGTCCTCTAAGTCCTCTGCCCTCTCCCCCTCCCTCAGAAGTTCAAAGGCGGTGGCTCCCTTCCAGAAGGGATTTTCTATGCTGCGGGAAATTTCCTTTGCCCTTTCCCGAAGCCCTGCCTCCGCCATGGTCCTGGCGATCTCCTTCAGGGCCCAGAAGCGGAAG